>Ga0123341_1001785_pt1 | contig 16823 bp, 8 predicted proteins | sample Turbeapinknodule_FD_89959 | JGI IMG/M metagenome (GOLD analysis project Ga0123341, IMG submission 89959) | Root nodule microbial communities of legume samples collected from Mexico - Turtle bean Mexico pink nodule | ecosystem: Host-associated > Plants > Roots > Nodule | place: Mexico: Nepantla...
CGTTTTCTATTTATTTTGATAAAATTAGAAATCTGAAATAAATTATTTTTAAAATTTACTTACTTCAATAACATAACACCTCTTTTAAATTTGATATACTAAAAATTAGTTATTTCAAAAATACTTATTTTAAAAATAAGTTTATATTTCTTCCTCTAATTTCTCTTCACACTGCTATTCTTTTTAATGTAGTTTTTACATTCAACTACCACTTTTTACTTAGTTTAATTATTTGTTAATATATTAGGTCATTTTATTTATATACACTAAATTTTGACTAGCTTTGTTCTGAAGCTTTTCAGACAAAAGTGGTGTCATTTTCAAAACTTTGACGAAAAGATTGAGATTCAGAACATCAATGATTTTCACAACTTTGTTATGCTTCATTATTGATTTGATATCACTGTCAGAAAAATTGCACACAGAAGATTGATGACAAGAAGATGCATACAACTTGAACAATAGTTTATCATTTTCAGAATAATATCACTCTCACAAACAAGTACAATCAAACCAAACGTTCAAGAGTTGGAGATACAGAGCTTTATTGAGTTGGTGATCAATGGCACACAAGATTCAACTTATTTGGCGAATTTTACGCAATGCTACATATTTTGAACCAAAGTGATCCCTTGTGGCTTCATCTTCCCACTGCAATTTACGCCACCACCTTTTCTCTCCATTTATGTGCTTCAGACTGTTCCTTGCACTATTGGAATCAAAAGGGAGCTTTATCAGCTTTGGACAATTTGCTACACAGATCTCCTTAAGACAAGGAAATTGTAAAATCTGTGAGCATATGCTCCTTAACTTTGGCAAAGAATCTAGATCAATAACTTCAAGACTTGAAAAAACATTTTCTGCATGTCCAAATTCTTCACCTATGACTTCTTCCAAGGAGGGACAATTGTATATTCTAAGGAGTTGAAGGCTTGGAGCACGAGTGAGCCAATTCAAGTTGAACATGCCACACCCTTCAAGGGATAACTCACGAAGGCCAACAAGGTAACAATGCTCAGTAAGCTTAGAACTTAAAGGAATGGACTCAATCATAGAACCCTGTGATGGAGACTCCTTTTTCCTGACATGGTCTAAACTTGAAGATGAAGAAATTGACATGGACAATACCTCTAGATGTTGCATTTTTGTCAAAAATGAGAATAATATAACTTGTGGTGTTGAATTGAAAGGAGAAATTATTCTCAGATGTCTAATGCATCTTTGCAATTTGGGAGAGTCGAGTAATACCTGCATGGATGAAAAGCAAAAGAGAGCAATGCTTATGTCTTGAAGGTATTCCAAACATTCCAGTTCTTTCAACAAGACAGTTTCCTCAGGTTCCCCTAAATCAGGAAGAATAAACTGATCTTCCCATGGTAATTTGCTAAACACTTGCAATGACACCAAACTTGATATCAAACTCCTTGGGAAGACAAGCCTATTGCAAATATAATTCAGCAGCAGGCATCTCAATTTTTTCAAGTTCTGGAGCTCCCTTGGCAATTTTTCTATATCAGTACCTGATAGATCCAAATGCTGCAATTCAACTAACTCCCCAATACTGGAAGGTAATTCTCTTACTCTTTTATTGCCTGACAAGTCTAACACTCTAAGATGGTTTGCAGTCAGAAAGATCTCATCTGGGAAGTTGGTGATCTCGGTATTTCTAACGAGCATAGTCAAGAGACTTGAGCAATCTGGTTTTCCTGAGAGTTTCTGACAGCTGTTCCTCCACATTGATACTTTCTCTACTTCTTTCCACTTTGCCTGATTATATGTTTCAAGTGAACCGCTGCTTGCGCCATCTCTCACCAAAAATCTGGTGTTGGATCCATGATCACAGGCTAGCCACAAAGCCATGTCCCTGATCACATCATGCATCTTAATCCTATTTTCTCTCTCACTGTCCTCCAACAAACAAGCAAACTTCAAGCTTGCGATGATTTCTTCTCCTTGAATGCGCGCTTCATAGACATCATCACCAAATTCAGATAAAAGACCTTCCCCAATCCACAGTTGAATTAGTTCATCTTTTCTAATGTCATAGTCCTCAGGGAAGATGCAACAGTACAAGAAACAAGACTTGTGTGTGGCACTTGGTAAACTGTCATAGCTAAACTCAAGCAAACAATAGACATAGTCAACCATACCTGAAAATCTTGATGGATAAATCTTCAAGGTTCGTGCTGCTCGTTTCCATTCAGGGTGAGTCTTTCGAGCCATAGATCTTCCGACAGTGATGAGCGCTAGAGGAAGCCCCTGACACTCCTTGGCCAAAATTTGAGCCAGAGGAAATATTTCAGGATGAGAGTTGAGAGTTTCTTCACCCACTTTCTCTCTGAACAATTCAAATGCTTCCTCTTGTGCCAAACACTCTACTTTGATGCATCTGTTGGCTTCCATGTTCCTGCAAACCTCCATGGACCTTGTTGTGAATATCACTTTAGATCCGTTTTCCATATCAGGGATAGGAATCCCCAACTTCAGAAGATCCATACGCTCCCATAAATCATCTAGCATCAACACAAACTTCTTCCTCTTCAAAAAGTTGTATAAAACAATAGCTCTGTCATTAATAGTCTTACCACCCCATTTACCAACAGGAACATTTAATTTGTCACCAATGCTTTGTTGAACACTTCCTACATCTGCTTCTTTAGACACCACAACCCAAATGACTGCATCATAAAATTTTTGGGGAAGGAACTCATTGTTGAACTTTTTTAGCAGAGTTGTCTTTCCTACACCCCCCATACCAAACAAGCCAATAATTCCCATATTATTATCATCAAAACATTTACCAAGTTCATCAAAGGTTGATTCTAGACCAATTGTGACCTCTAGAGGGATTTCATCTACCAAAGCATATGGCATTTCCTGAGCCACTACATCAAAGTGCCCTTTATCAATAAGTTTACGAATCTCACCTATTTTTTGAGTTACAATCCTTCCCATCCTGCAGCTTGTTGGAAAATTTGCCAAGCATCTGCTACGTGTTTCTTGAACATGAGCAACTCTCTGCTGAATAGCTTGGACTTCTCTTTGCATGGCTTCAACTTTACCCAACCAATCATTCACCTCATTCAGACGCCTCAAGTGTTGTGCCTCAGCCAGTTGAACCTTCACAGTGACATCAACCCAAAGGCCCTGAAGATCAGATGCCATGTCCCTCAAACAAGAAAGGTTCTCTTCATACTCACGGACGAAGGCACAACAGTCCCACAACCGAATTATGATGTCCAGAACTGGGCCTACGAAATCCAGCATGGATAGATTGAACTCAAGAAAAAGAAAAGTGACTAAGAACACAAAGAGAGTTGTTTGTGAAACCAAAACAAGTGGAACAAGTAGTTCAGGTTGCTCCTGTTTGGTCTTTATACTATGCAATCCGAACTAAAACTATGCTGCCAACAACAACCCTGTGGCATGTTACCAATAGAAGAACGCTATGTCATTGTAGTGTGCTCCATCGTTGTGGTCTAGGATTTCTTGGAATCCTGGTCATGTTTTTTCATAGGTTCAAAAAGGGGGCCAGAGCCTAACTTGACGATCTCTCCTAGAAGCTATGTTATACCCTGACGCCTGATTTTTGTCATGCTTGGTACGGTTCAACGGTACGTGAAGTTCATTAGCTCTTTAAGTTATAGTTCACATCAACCAAATTCTAGTGCTTGTTATTATCAATGAGTATAGCTTAAGAAGTAAAAAACTCTTGATAAAGCCACCTCACTCTCATCGTTTCTCCCACCTATAATGTCATGATACCAAGAGAATCATCGCACAGATTTGCTTCTAGTTTTTAAGTGTGAGGAGTGAGAAATAAAACATTTATTTGAATTAATTAGAAATTATTCAAAAATATGATTTTAAATTAATAATTAAATAGCAATATAAATACCTTTACACCAGTACACTTTCTCTTCTATAATAAATTGTCACTCATGCAGATATCATCTTAAGATGAAATGCAGCTAACACAACACTCCTGCAAGCCTAGAGCATGCTGCAACTACATCTTCACTTCCATTCCATCTATTTGTTGTCTTTAAAACCCCTGTAGCATGAAGAGACATTGTATAATAAATACAGTGTAGCATGATTGACAGATAATTTTACCTTTAAATATCAGAGATTTGATTTTCAAGTTGTACAGAAAAATATTTGTTAAAAGATATCAACCTTTCTGAATAAATTCCAGTATTTTGAGACATTGGTCTTCAATTATCTGTTGGAAATACCTATGTTTACCCAAAGGAGACATTGTATAATGTACCAAAACTCTGTCTATTTAATGGTCAAGATTAAAGTGTCAGTGATTGGAGAATGTGGTATTATCAGCATTGGTGTTTGTTTGTGATATCTGCTTGTCCCAGCAACACTATAGTATCCTCAAGATTCACCTCCACTTCAACAGTTATGGAGATTAACATTTTGTGCATCCATAGTAAAATATAAAAAGGAGTTTATATGTATATAAATTCTAATTTTAACACATAAATGGATAATATTTTTAAATATTAAAACTAACATTTTTTAAATAATAAACTAGAAACTTTTATGTACATACATTTTTGTTTTAACACAATAATTTTTGAAATATGAAAATTAATTTTGTCTTTTAACTTTCTTATTCATGGAGACATTTCTATACTACCTTTAAAGACCTCTCTTGGCCATTGTTGGTACCTCATCTAGTTCACACTTTTGATGGAAAATAATAGTTAAAAACACTTTCAATTCCATACCAAATAAAAACAATTTCACTTAACATAATTATTCTAAGTTAAAGAGAGAGATTTTTCTAAGAAAATATTGAAATTCAATATTTTTGACTATATACTAAAATATATAAAAGGTTAAAAAATACAATGACAAAAATAGTTTTTCTAATTTATATTAATCTAATCTATTATTTAATAGCAAATTTATTCATTCTTCTTTCCCAAATCATGAAATATGGCAATTAGCATGCAAAGAGTAAGCTGCAAAATCACCAACTCAAATCCTAACACATTTGATTCACAATATTTCACACAACACTCACTCGCATCATACTCTTCTCCAATAAGCTTCCTTCCAATCTTTTCACAGTGAGATCACTTTCATCATCTTCCTCATGACCTTCAAACCCCTTCCCACTCTCCTTCTCTTTCTCCTCCTTGCGTCCTCAATTTCCCATTTTGTCCTCGCCGGAAAGCGCAAGGTCCACATCACCGATGACTTGGACGACGTGTTCGACAACGAGGAGGACGATGCGTGGAAGGAATGGGGCAAGAAACCCGAACCCTCTTTTCCCCCCTCCGATATCACCAAGATGGATCCCTCGCAGATGCAGGAGGAGATGATGAAGCGCCATACGGGACCAGTCATCGGATTCGTCAAGCTCCGGTTTGGGGTTCGCCGGACTCCGGTGAGAACGTTGTTGACGCTTTTTCTGTTATGATTAGTGTGTGCCCATTTGATAGTGTGGCTGTTTGTTTTCGAATTTTGGTTAAATTTGTGATCTTTTGTGATTTTGCTGATACCCTTTATTGTGGCATAATGGGGTTGAGATGAAGTAGTGATTTTTCTCATGCCCAGTTCGTCTTTTTTAAAAAAATCTACTTTTTTTTTAGTTTCTATATTTTAAAAAATCTTCCATTTTAGGCCTCTATAGTTGTGTATCCATTTACTTAAAAACACTCTCTTTTAATTCCTACTTATAACATTTTTAATCCCTAGGGACTAAAAAAATGAAAATGATATATCTAGGGAATAAAAGAGACTAAAATAATACGAGTAGGGAATTAAAGAAAATGATTTTATGTATAAAGACTAAAATAGGGAGTTTCTGCAACCAATAATAGAATAATTAAACTTTTCCAAACAGGTATAATGAAAGAAAGATGAGCTCGAGTTTGAATTTAAGTGGTGGTTTTTGGTTGTGATGAATATCAATATGGTGGTCAATGAGTTTTTGGTGAGAGTTTAGTTGAGCTGGAATTTAAGTTCGGTAAAGGAGGAGGGTGTGATAGATCCAAGGTAGTCAACTGCTCAAAGTAGAACTTTCAAAATCCCAATCACGGATCACCCACAACAGACTATGTGTAAATAATATCTCTTAGAATTTGGTCTTTAACCAAATCCAATGGTTTCTTGCTATTCACGCAGTTATGAATTTGGGATAAGGCTTTTGTTGTTGGTATATGTCTACTAAAATGTGGTTTTGGTCTGTGCTTGTTGGATTTTGGATTGTCACTGTGGATTGGGGTTTACTTTTGAAAAATTGATTGAACTTGGGAATGTTACTTGGAAATATCCCATTATAGAACTCTGAAGTTTAGGCTGGCGTTGCACATTTTGAGAGTTTGAGAGCGTGAATAAATTGGACTTTTCGGATATAGTTTCTACTTATTGTCCATGGTTTATTTGCGGGGATTTACTTTATGTATACTATCAGAGTAAAATAGTTTACACAGACATCCAATAGGAATTTATTTTATCATCACATCATATTGATGTATAGTTTAGATGTGATAAAGTGGTCAAAAAAACTTGATGAAAGTTTATGGGAAAATGTTTTACATTGACTGTGTATGTAAATGGAACTTTGTTTTATGATATGATGTTAGATTGTCAACATGGCTCTCTTTAAGTGCTGCTCGATCAATATAAAGAACAGCCTGAGAGGGTCTTTAGATTTTGATCTGGACTTGATGTTCAATATTTTCTTTGATGATGCATTGAGGTATCTACTTTGAACTTTTGTGTGAATATTATTGCCATAACCATTTGCCATGATTTTTTTAGGACATGGTAGCTGAATTTGCCATGAAATGGACATATGTTCTGAGAACTGGAGCTGTTGGAGTAAGGTTTATGGGTGTTGATCCGAATACACTCATGTTCAACTTGGAAAGCATCAAAGACTTGGAGGAGGTGTTGCTCTTTACTTTTCTGTTTGAATTTCTTTTAAATATAAAGAATGAAAAATAGAAGAATCAACCTGGCTTTTTAATTTTAACAACCCACAATCTGCTGTTATATTCTTAACCTCCCTTTTCAACTTAAAAGTAAATTATGCTAAAATTCAACCAATGAACTTTACCTTTTGTTTCTCTCTTGTTGTATTGAAAAACTAGTTTTGGATTCTCTCTTTACTCTGATGCTTTCTGTTGATTTGATCTCATACTCGTATCATGCTGTCAGTTGAAGGAATATGTCTTAGACCAACCAGAGGCTTATGAGATTAAAATGGGGGATCAATTTTTTAGAAGACCTGGAGATCCACCTCTAGATGAAGTTATTGAGAAGCTCAACAGTGAGAAAACCAAAGCAGATAATACTCATACAGAGGAAATTGATCGAAATGATAAAACGGAGTTGTAACAATCGGTATAGACATAATTCTCTAGAAGTTGAGATAAAGCAATTGTGTCACTCATTTTCAAACATTTATGATTCTTTTTAATTTTGTAGTCCTTACAACTTTTTCTTCCTTCTCTTTTAGTTACTGTGATAAACTGCTTCTCAATGCTAGTGAAGTAATAATCACCTTTCCTGCATTTAGCAAGACTATTAGAACAACTTTTTAATGGTAGAAATTTAGGATAAAGAAATTGAAATAATTGTAATATTTTATATATTGCTAAGGCAAGTCTTGGCACTGATTAGTTGTTGCCTTGTGACCTAAAAGTCACTAGTCCTAGCACTTCTAACCACTTACAAGAAAGGTTGGACATTACCAAGAATTTGTACATCTTTATTTCCAAACTCTCTTGCAGGAAACGAGTAATGCAGTTTAATAACAGGAAACTATTTAAAAATATATATCTCAGTGCTTCTTCAAGTACAGCAATTTATCGTTGCTCATAAATGAATGAGATGGCAGTAAATATTTAATCCACTGTTTGACAATATAACGAAGACAGATTACTATATCAGCTTGCTACTGAAGTCAAACAGCTCAAGAACTTGAATCCTTGGGTTGGCTGCTGCTTCTTCTCTCTCTTTTTGAGTGTTGAACCCCCAATTCACTAATCCAAACAGTTCAAACATAGCAAATATACAACTCTAGGAAATACGAATAACGCAAAACATAGAAACTGAAAGAAACAAAAAGATTGCATAAATTACAATTGGATGGAGGAAGAGATCTACCTAGATACAAATTCCAGTTATCCAACTCGGGTTCTTTGATGACATTCTTAAGGGTTGCAAGCCTATCTTCCACAAAGCTGTTTAAAATTAACTTCAGTTAATTTCCCCTGAACCATACTAATAAATAAAATAACCCCTGGAAGCACAAAATCTTAACTGTAGTGTCAATCCTTTGTGTTCTGGCAAATTCTGAAGCTTCTTTAACACTTTTACCTTGGGACTGTAGTTAGTTTAGGAGAAACAAATTTGTCAATGGAATGAAGGCAATTCATAGAAAAGAAACATAACGAAGTATTGATATAATGCACCACACAGTGCCTCAATTGGACCAAATATATCAAAATGAAATACTAACCCAGTTCCTAAACCATATAATCGTTCTGGTGGTATAGTGACTCCAGCAAGCTCTCTAAGTAAAGCATCAGCAAAGCGACCCTGAAACCAGAGCAGGGGTAGGAGAAGTAAGTAGAGAATGAGTGATCAAGGCATGGCATTATAAAATTGTAATAAATCAGGTGATTCACAACGATGACTAAGGGGCCTATCAGTTTGAGAGATGTTGTTTTAATATTCTTTTTACAATTTCTTGGAATCAGGAAACTAAGTGAAAATAAGGTGACAATGTTATAATTTTTATAAAAATAGGAAATGAAAACGCAAAAAATCATCTCAAATCTAACAAATCCTTATTTTTCTTCCCTCACATCCATTTTCCATAGTATTGAAAGTGAAACTGTGTAATGTTAGGGTTCTTGTCTTCGAGCTAGAAGCAGAGAGAAAGATCGGACCTGTTTAGTAGTGACAATGTACACTTTTGAGCTTGCAAATCTTAATGCATCAGCAACACCAGGATAGAGTCTAGAGGTAAATCATCCACAAATTAGCAAGGAAGAGTTCAGCACATCTTGCAGAAATCTAAAATTGGAACATCTATACTCAATGCTATCACTAACTCATTTTTTACTTTTAAGTTTCTCTTGATTCATCTCATAAGGTGTAAGTACTAAAAAAAGTTATCCTATTTCTTGACATTTAATTGGACTACCTGTTTGCTCCAATCCAACCAGTGAAATCCCTCTCCAACCATTCATCTCTGACCTTCCCAAAAAGGTCTATCAGATCTTCTCTATTCTCATTCCATTCTTCCATAATAATAGGCTTCAATTTGAACCAATTCTCCAGTATATCCTCAACTGCAAGCCCCTCTGAAACCTTTCAGAAGAACTATGACATCAGTCAAAATGGAATCATCATAGACAATGACAGAAGTTCCTTAGAATCTGATAATATGACTTCCACATGTTAATACTTGATAAAAGTAAAGAGAAAATAGTTTATACACTGATTATATAAAAAGATTACACTGTTATTCAATAAAAAAAATTATTACATGATAAATTTACTGATTTTTACAAAAACTATTTAGCCACATTTATCATTATTTCTGATTGGCTAATTACCAAAACTTTTTACACTATCAATTTAACTCAAAAATCAAAGCTAAAGGAATAATAACATAAATAAAATCGTAGGCTTTATATACTAACCGAAGACTTCCTGATGGAAGGAACCCTAGTCTCAAGCAACAACCTTACAAGTAGAAGAGTTTCATATCCAGTTTCAACAACTGGACGTACCTGGTGTCATGAAAAACTTTCATTCCATATTTAACATCTCATATGTAGAAAGAAAGACAAACAAACTAGAATTTCATACACAGTAGTTGTCTTGAAAATGCAATTATGCAAGTTCATACATTAACAAACATTAATATTTATTTATTACTGAAATCCAAATCTTTAGATTGAGGCAAATATAATCCTTATCTTAAAAACAAGTGATAGGCACAAAACTAAAAATATTAAAATGGTATGTAGTCGTGCCAATACGTAATCATTGAAAAGAATTCACTGCTAACAAAAACTGAAATGAACATTAGCCACAATAATAGCAAAGAGAAACTACATGCAAATGTACTTAATCACCAAGGAAAAACAAATGCTCCGCAATCTTTTTAATTATAATGAAAAGGAGCCAAATCCTATTTCACGTCTGCAACTAGTCCTCAAGGTAATGAGATTTTCTATCTTTTGATTAGAATTTTCATTTTTCATGTTTGGAGTTAACATCATTAAATCATCCAAGTAGGAGTTAACAAATGGATAGTACTTTATTGGAACATCTATGCATAAATTGAACTAAATACCTCAGAAGACAAATTCAAGCATAAACATTATCATGAATGTTAATAGTTTTCCCCTTGTTTCTTGTTTTCCTTTTCATACTAGTCTTCTGTGCCTATATAGTCAAAATGTGTGTTTGGAAAAGTGTATCTGAACTTAAAGAGACCTTTCTACTAGTTCCTTTCAACTTATTTCAGAAAATGTTTACAGTCAAACTTATGAAGAAACTATCATATTACAAGATATTATGATCAAGTACTTAATTACGTTCTTTATCCTAACATTCTCAAAATTAAAAAAAAAAAAAAAGAATAACTAACAGCACAAAACAAAGCCAGCCATAAATTATTTACTGTAATCATCTGATCAACAATCCAATCTTCTATGGCTGAATCCACACCATCAAACAAGGAAGGCCATCTCAACTTGGCAGCCTACAAATTACCAAATCACAGCTTAGTTTTGAAACCAAAACCATCAGTAGACTATACGTGATCATCAGAAACTTTAATTATTTTGTGTTGTTTTCTTCTTCCATTTGAGATAGATGGTGAGAGAGAATGAACCTTGAGAGCAGAGATTGCTGTCTCCCCACAACTATCACATATAACTCCATCAAAGTCCAAAGCATAGAGATGACCCATTTCCCTGTCTTCCTTTCAACATTGCTAAACTTATCGGAAGATTATTATATTATACTGCATGGTATGCAATTACCCGCCATCCAAACAGGATTGAATTCTATGGTAACAACTATCACTGAAATCAGGACACGTGCCAATCTACCATTTTTTCCCCCTCTATTTTCTATTTATCTATTAAGAATGTTAGTCTTGTTATCTTCATATTTAAACAGATAGATTATTCTTTATAACAGGTCCAAGATTTTTTTTTCCATATGAACCAAGTAGTCAATTTGTATGAAGTTTGAATTGTTTTAATGTGTGCGTGGTGCCTATTTGACTTGCTTAGTTGCTTGTTAAAAAATATGAGGTTGAAGTCATTTGGTATGAGACAAGATAAAATTATTGAAACATGGTATGATTATGTGGTTTGTGTTGGCTGTGTTAAAATTACAGTGGATCATATGAATGTTCAATGAAAGTTTATTTTTATAAGGAAAAATATTCGTTGATATGTTAATTGCCTAAAAGAAAAACCATTATTGAAAGATGTACTTGTTGCCATTTGAATAAGTTTCAGATGAACATATGGAACACTGTCACGGATATTTTTTTGAAAGTAATGCTCAACTGTTGCAACACACACAAAACCGCACTTCGTAATCTGAAAAAAAGCATCTAGAACACTACAAGAGGGACACGTTTGTGGTTAAAATTACACCATCAGATAAGGAAAAGCCCCACTTCTGAATAATGAAATATGCAACATGGATGCTAGAAATATCTCCCTAATTTATTCACGTATTATTGCATTAAACAGTAATAAACTCACTCCATACTTAAAGTAGAACACATAAATTAAAAAATTTATGTGTCAAACTTTGAACAAAACCTCTTGCTCTTGATTAACGAGCTCGGTAACCTTTTATAAATTTGACTTTTATCTCTCCTCAATAGTGATATGATAATGCATAATTGCTCGAGATTCACTAGGTAATATAAATGAGTTGATAATTGTGTTCAGTAGAAATTTTTTATTGTTTATAAATAAATGAGTTGTATCTGCTTCAATTATTGACAGCTGATAATTCAATGAAAACCCCTATTTCAACTTCTTGCTGAAGTCAGAGAGCTCAAGAACATGAATTCTGGGGATAGCTACGGCTTCCTCTCTTTCTTTTTGGGTGTTGTAACCCCAATTCCCTGATCCAAACAATCAAGTTTATCAAGTACACTAAACATTTCGGGGGGAAAAGCAATAATGCACAACATGGGAACTGAGACATGATGAGGGATGGTGCAGAAATCATGAACAGGTGGAGAGAACTACCTAGATACAACTTCCATTTGTCTAACTCAGGCTCTTTGATGACATTTTTTAAGGTAGCTAGCCGGTCTTCAACAAAGCTGGGTTGTTCAGATTAACTGGAGTTAATTCTTTTGAACCATCTTTAGAAGTAAGACAAAGTTCTATACATAATAATAGCCATAACCAAAAATGCCATTATTTGCATTGCAGCCAAAGCACAATATCTTACTGTAGTGTCAGTCCTTGGTGCTCTGGCTTTTTTTGAAGCTGCTTCAGAACTTCTACCTTAGGACTGTAAGTGATGTCAAAGATAATCCAGTAAAAAAACAGGTCATCAAAATATAGCAAGTAAAAAAGAGAGACAAGTTAAATATAAATATTTTACAGCATTACTTTGGTAAAATATACTAACCCGGTTCCAAGGCCATATATTCTTTCTGGTGGTATGCTCACTCCGGCAAGCTCTCGGAGTAAAGCATCAGCAAAACGGCTCTGAAATTAGAGAAATAAGTGTAGAACTTAATATGAATCTATGATGCGATTTCATGGTATTGGGACAATGACCCGTTATCTTTGTCCCCTCTTATTTTGGTTAATATTGAAAGTAAAATAGTCTATTGTTATTTGTTAGGATTATTATTCCCTTGCTTGGTCAAAGGGAAAAAAAGGTTACCTGTTTTGTGGTGACAATGTACACTCTCGAGCTTGCAAATTTTAAGGCATCAGAAACACCAGGATATATTCTAAAGACAAAGCATTGTCAATTAATAATAGGAAATACCATTCATGACATGTGCAAAGATGTCCTTGAACAGAATATTAGTTAGAAGAAAATATTCAATCAACAGGAACACACCAATATCCCATTAATGCAACAACATTGTCTAAAGGATAACCTGAATTCAAAGCCTGCACAAACTGATTCCCTCAGGAGTATTATCTATAAAGGGATTTCCTTGAACAGAATATATATATATATATATATATTACTGCATAAAATTATTAGTTAGAAGAAAATATTCAATCAACAGGATAACCAATATCCCATTAATGCAACAACATTGTCTAATCAAAGGATAACCTGAATTCAAAGCCAGCACAAACTGATTCCCTCAGGAGTATTATCTAAAAAGGGATTTCCTTGAACAGAAATTGTTGAAAAATTGTTAATAAAAAATGACACATATGTCCTACTTCTCCAACATTCTGTCAATGACAATCCATTTTCAGGTCAGTCAAATAGTTGTCTAAGGATAGCATGTTAAATATTATTACACTGGCAATTTATTGAAGTGGAGCGTTAGCAACACACACTCTAACTTTATTCAATGCGCTCTTTACTATTAATTAAATTATGTTGGAAATCACAGTAAAATATTAGTGTGCTTGAAAAAATATAAGCCAACAGCAAGAGTGTGCTTGAAAAAATAAGCTGGAGAGTGTATTGTTTACCGCATTTCCCTTCATAAAAACTGAATGTTAATGGTCTCGTGCTTCAGCTATCGCTTCCTAATGCTTTAGTTTTCTTACCATGCATATGGTATAAATATAACTATCAGAAGAAGTTAATCCCCTGTCAGGATTTTTATTTGGTTACCTGTTTGCACCAATCCAAGCAGCAAAATCTTGCTCCAACCATTCATCTCTGACCTTTCCAAAAAGATCTATCAGAGCATCCCTATTCTCACCCCACTCTTCCATAATAATAGGCTTCAACTTGAACCATTTCTCCAGTATAGCCTCAACCGTGAGCCCCTCAGCAACCTTGCACAAGAACAATGGCATCAGTTAACAGGTCCAGAGTTCATTTGAAAGCAAATGCAGATTCAAGCCCACTGGCATCATCGTAAATTATAAACCTAGTTCCAGTGACATGGTTTTTTTTTTTATATAACATCATTCGTAGGGAATATCCACTGAGTTGGCCGATGAATAATCTCAGTGACATGGTTTTCGATTGCTAATAATAAATAACTAATGAGAAAAATCAAAATAATAAGCATTTTTACCCACCGAAGACTTCCGGATGGAAGGTATTCTGCTCTCAAGCAACAGTCTCACGAGTAAAAGATTTTCATATCCAGTTTCCACCACTGGTCGCACCTGACACAAAAAAACTACGGAATTTCATCTTTAAACTGAAAACAAGTCCAACATGCTTCCATACAAAAATAGTCCAAATTGAAAAAACTCATAAAAGTTACATAAAAAGATATTCAGGACATCAAATAGTTTAATGATCTGCAATGGAAATCGATGATTGAAGCAAATATAATCTATTGCACTCAAAAAAGGATAGCTAAATTAGGAAACAATAGTAATCAATCGATAAAAAGAAAACAAACAAAATGGTTTTCCCTCTTATTCCCTCTATATATAGGACAGAAAAATAAAAATGGAAAAGTCTACTTTACATATACATTCACTTGTCAAACTATATTGGATTCCTGGTCTTTTTGTCAAGTGCCCTGTGCGTGTTTATTGACTGTAAAATATATTTCCAGTACTCCAAACTGCCTTATTACATAAACATGGAAACATATTCTGTAGTCTATAAAGTTGTGTCTGATAACGGGTTGGTCATGGGATTGAGTTTGAATCAGTCTTTGCATAAGCAAGGATAAGATTGCATACAGTAACCTTCTCCCATACCTTACAAATTTTAACTTGATTAGAAAAATGACCAAATTATAATGTATAAGTGAATTCAAAACTCCCTTTCAAGTTGGTTTTATGAGCTTAAATTAGACTTAAATATACTTTTTAGGATAGTATCAAAGTTTATCCAAGTTATGTTTGTTAACTCTATCGTGATACTTGCTAATTCTACTTTCTAAGATATACATAGCCTAATTTTAACTTATAAGAGAAGTTTATTAATTACATAATTAGAACATGACAGATATTTGACACTTCATTCAAAATAAAAAACCTCTAAAGTAAAAATCCAAAAATCAAATTCCCCCAAAATTCATTAGCAAAGTCAAGCTACATGCAAATTTAAGTCTTTTTTTTGCTCCCTTCCTGTCATACCTCCACTGATTACTATTCTTTCCAATCAAATTACAAAACCACCAACATAGCCAAACCAAAGAAGAGTTGCATGAAATCAATAACAAGTGAAACTAAGTGAAATGAACTTATTATACTGTGTGCATCTGGTCAACAATCCAATCTTCTGTGACCGAATCCACCCCATCAAACAAACCAGGCCATCTCACTTTGGCTGCCTGCAAATTTCCAAACACAGAATAAATTATGATGAGTTGGACTAGCATTCTCATGAATTCACAGAGGAAAAAGCAATTGAAAGAAAAAACTAAGAAAACGTTGAAAATTAAAAAGATTTTCAAATAAAAAACAAAAATTGTTTTGGGTGGAATGAAGAGAGGAACCAACCTTGACAGCAGAGACAGAGCTTTCGCCGCAGCTATCACAGATAACTCCGTCGAAGTCCAACGCGTAAAGTTCCCCCATTTCACTCTTCCCCTGTTCAGTTTCACTGCAAAATGTTGCGTATATTTCGTTTCCATCCAAACAGTCCCTTATTCCTCCTTTGTTGGAAATCGAAACACGTGTCCACGTAGGTAGGGCATGACCCGGTTCAATAAACCGAACCGAACCGTTTTTAAACACCTCTCGGGTTTAATTATTAGGACTTGTTAAGTACAAAATCCAAAACTCAAATCTAATTGTGTTAGGCCATAATATTTTGAATTATTTTAAACTTTTCATTATGCTACACCAAATGGTTAAATATACTTTTATATTTTTTTCTATAATTACATTTTTATTTAATATTTGTACTACCAAGACCGAGAGGTATAATCGAGAGTATATATCGAAAAGTTATGCTGAGAACTATTTATATAGAGGATAAAATAAACATATATGTATAATCGTTGTAGCAAGACACAAATCGATAAAAGTCCAAATCAATGGGTGTGTTTAAAATAATAATGGAGTGCAGAAAAAAAAAAAAGACTCAAACAAGGTATAAGCCCAATAAGAAAACCCTATGAAAAGAGGATCAACCCAAGAGGTAAATAAGAGTGAATTTTATCTTATGAATGTAAAACTATTTCTGACTTTGGCATCAGAGCGCCTTGTAGGTACACACCCATTTGTGAGAGGAAAAGCCGAAAACCCAACTTGAAGAACCCAACCGAGAGAGGAGAGACCGAAAGAACCATCAGATAGGTCAACTTGTGAAGATTATGTTATCAGGTTGAATAAGAGTTCTCGACGTTTTTTAACAACAATATTAATTTTATAAGTGTCAAGAGATTATGAAAAAAGAAAGTACGAAAATATAACATTATTTTGCATACTTTTACTTTTATAGAAAACTAAATTCACGTGTTCATATATATATATATATATATGAATTTTAAGAAAAAGTATGAGTGTTTTTATTTTATCTAATTCTTTTATTTTATTACAAATTCATCCAAACTAATAATAAAATTAAAATACGACTTAATTTATTTAATTTCAATTAATATAAAATTTGACTTAAAATAAATCCACATTAGGGTTTTGGCTTTAATTGGTTTTACAATTTTATTA
>Ga0123341_1001786_pt1 | contig 16823 bp, 9 predicted proteins | sample Turbeapinknodule_FD_89959 | JGI IMG/M metagenome (GOLD analysis project Ga0123341, IMG submission 89959) | Root nodule microbial communities of legume samples collected from Mexico - Turtle bean Mexico pink nodule | ecosystem: Host-associated > Plants > Roots > Nodule | place: Mexico: Nepantla...
GTAATGATTTTCCCCCCCCCCCCCCCCTTTGAGTTCGTTCAGGTAGTGGAAGTGCATCGTGGTCACCCTTTCTTCTAGTTCCCTAGAGTCTTTTGAGGATGATTTTTTTCATCCTTTGTATATGATCCATTTTATGAGAAAAACTTCAATGGGACACTCGATCATTATCTCGTCGTAGTGCACAATGACATATACTAAAATCATTTGCTTAGAAGAAATTGAATACTTAGTGTGCACATGAAGATCAAAGATGGAGAACTCCAAACAAAAATGTATTGTGAAGCTTTATCATAACTTGGGAATGAGAACATAACTTGCATGCGTGTGTTTTGCCTGACATGTGATGTAAAATGTGTCAACATGCATGCATTTTGAGTGACATGTGGTGTAAGATGTGTCAATATGCACATGTTTGGAGTGACATTTGGTGTAAGGTGTGTTAGCATACACATGTTTAACATGTGTTAGTAAGAAAAACTTATGTGTTAACATTGACAAGTCCTTCACGCGTGTAGGGAACACATTTCAAGGGTGATAACCAAGGTTATCAAACTCGCGGGTGAACCCTTAAACCCGTTCGAGTTTACGAGTTGACTGGTGCCTGGCGAGTGAACCCGTGAGTAAACTCGTTTTTTGGCAAACTCGGTGTTGACTCGGACAGACTCGTTGAACTCGGTGTAAACTCGCGAGTTCGAGGCCGAGTCAACGAGTTATGAAAAAATCCCAAAACAATTGAGATGTTTGTCGTCACGCTTCACTATCACCGTTCCTCGCCTCGTTGCCTTGTTGTCGTCGTGCCTCACCGTGTCGCGTCTCGCTGTCGTCGTGCCTCGCCGCGCCACGTTGTCGCCGCACTGTCATGTCTTCTTCATTTAGGGTTGAGAGTGAGGTGGGTTTGTGGGTTAATTGGGGGAAGGTTAGATTTAGGGTTGAGAGTGATTTTTTAGTTGGGTTGAGTCAGTAATTTTGAACCTGTTTGGGCTGGATTGGGTTGAATTTTTTAACTTAATTGGGTTAGGTTATTTTTAGGTTGGGTTTGAGAATTTTTAACTTTATTTTATTGAGTTTAGGGTTGGGAATTATTTCTAGATTGAGTTGGGTTTGGGGATTTTTATGCTGATTGGATTTAGGTTTGGGAGTTACTTTTAAGCTAATTTGGGGATTTTTTTTTATTCAAAATGGCTGAAATAAAATTGGAATTAAGATTAAATTATTTTTTATTGATTTGATGTTTCAGCATAATAAAAAAAATTGTAAAATAATATGAAATTGATATATGAATATTTTTTTATTAAATTTTTTATCTGAAGTAGACTCTTACAAGTCTACGAGTCGGTTTACGAGTCGAGTTTATAGACCGACCTCCCACGAGTCTGAATAAACTCTCGAGTCTGATAACCTTGGTGATAACTATCCAAAGCAACCCGATCCACTAAATTTGTGTTAGGATCGTGCCCATCGAAACACTATTCATGTAAGCAAAACTTTCGTGATGACATTGGCAAGTCCATCACGCATGACATGGAACACGTTCCAAGGGTGACAACTGTTCTAATAAAACTAATCCACTTGAACATCCCTCACAATTATACATGCAAGTTGGTTAGCTTCCGTACTTATTCATAGGCTGAAAGAGTATTAAGATTGTCGACATACTACGATGTCAACATTGCTTCAAAATATATAACATTCAAGTAAATATTGGTAAGTATTATATAAGAAACAAAAAATCATAACATACACTCAAGTAAATAGTATTCAATGTCCATAATAATACACATTTGATCATATGACATACATAAATTTTGATCGCAATTAAAATGTGTTACAGATCCTCTCCCAAAACTAATTCATCTCAAAGATGGATTTACTAGGAGGAACCAACTAGCCACATGCTCTTCTGATCCCATTTCCATCACAAGGTCACATAAATCCATTTCTCAAACTAGCAAACTCCTCCACAACAAAGGCTTCCACATAACCTCAGACACCTCCTCAAGTGTAGAGGCCTTAATGCCCTCAACAGCCTCACAGATTTCCACTTTAAAGCCATTCCTAATGGTCTCTTTCCAAACCAACATGGATGCAACTCAAATCATCCCAACCTTGTGTGACTGTACCAGAAAGAATTCTTTGGTCCCCTTCTACAACCTTATCTCAACACTTATCACTCTCAGTGATGTTCCTTTGAAAACTTGCATTTTATCTGATGATGTGATGTCCTTCACACTCAAAGCTACCAAACATACTCTTTTGGACTCACAGTACTTGCAGTTTCATGAGCTTCAAAAAATGTAAGAATCTCATGGAACCTTCCAATTTTCACTCTAAATTCATTCAAATTATTATTAAAATATCTATATATTCTTTTTTATTATGGTATTGTTTTTCAAATGCAAGCTATTGTACTAATGGGCATCTAGACACCTCCCTGGCTTGCAGGATATCACTCTGATATACTTTTGATCTTTGTGGCAGAACAAATTGAAGCAACTTCAGAAGCTTGGGTTGTTATTCTTCCAACTTTTGATGCCTTGGAGCATGATATGTTGGATGCACTCTCCACAATGTTTCCTAAACTATACACCATAGGCCCACTGGAGTTGCACCTTAATCAAACTTCAAAGAGCAAATTTGGTTCAATGAGATGTAATTTGTGGAAGGAAGAGTGTGAGTGTCTCAAGTGGTTGGATTCACAGCAACCCAATTCCGTTCTCTATGTGAATTTTGGGAGTGTCAAAGCTTCACCCTATGTATGTCAAAACATCATTTTCGTTTATTTTGACTCTTGTCTTATGTTATGTTGGAAACAAGATTAAGGTAGACAACTCCATCGAAATGACACATGTTTTTATGCACATTTTAATTACAACTCCATCTTAATTATATTTCTTTCCAATCCTTTAAGTTTATTAGATTTTTAAACTTGGAATAGAACTACAACAAGATAACCTCTGCATTTACATAGAGACGAAACATGTCTCTGAGCCTCTTCCACCATAAACCCCTTTCTTCTTCTTCTTCTTCTATCTTCTGCCTTCACTCCTCTTCCCTCTTCACTCACGCTCTTTCAAAACCCTTCTTTCTCTTGCAATCCAAAACCCCTTTGTCCTCACTCTCTCTATGTGCATCTCCATCTAGTGCCCCTCACTCTTCTACAACCCCCATTTCCCTCTCACATCTCCAACAACAACAAGAAGACACAGAAGATGAAGAAGGTCATGACCCAGATGATCCAAACTACAATTTCTCCGACAACGGCGAATGGGTTTCCTCCCAAGACCCTCAAGACGAAGAAAAATTGTACCTTGAGGAGAACCCTCTTACCTCGTGGCACCTCGATGAAGAACCTGAAATGAGTTTGGAGAATGAAGAAATGGGGTGTTGTCAAAAGAGGGAATTGCGTGAGGCTGAGGGCGTTGTGGGGGAAATTGTTCAACTTGCAAGGAACTTGCCTCAAAATCTGACTCTGGAGGAGGTTTTGGGTGAGTATGAAGGAAGGGTCAATGAGAAAGATTGTTGGGAGGTTCTAGAAATACTTGGGGAGGAGCGCCTCTTGCTGTGTTGTGTGTGTTTCTTTCAGTGGATGAGGTTGCAGGAGCCAACGCTTGTTACACCTAGGGCCTGTATTGTGTTGTTTCCATTGTTGGGAAAAGGAGGGATGGGAGATGAGGTGATGGATTTGTTCAGAAACTTGCCATCTAGCGTGGAGTTCAGAGATGTTCATGTTTATAATGCCACAATTTCAGGACTTCTGTATTGTAGCAGGTATACAATTCTTGCAGTATTATATGGTTTGTGGGTCCTATGACTGGTAGGATTAGCTAAAGTACCAAGGATTCTAATTAAAATTAGAAATCTTGTACCTTTTTCTGAGGTTTTTTAAATTGTGTTGCAGCTTGATTGAAATCCTTGATATACGACTTCAATTGTGGTTGAATATTGTGGAGACCCCAAAATCCTTGACATTGCTTTCACAATCAGTCCTGGGTCATATTTTAAAACCTTTGTTTTTTGCTTAGATAAGATATATCACATTTTCCTTGCATACTATTTGAGTTGTGTCACTATTAAAATTTTTCTAATTGTCCTTCTCCCATCTCCAGGGAAAAGAAGAAAATACTTGTGTGAGCAAGCATTATTTTAAAGCATGATGCCCGATCTCATTTATGTTTTGTCTTTCCTGTAATTCTTATTAATGCCGATATCTAGAAAATTGAACTAAGACCAAACAAGATAATGCTGTGATTTATGACATGAATATTCGCTCCCTGTACTGATACTAGTGCATCAGTTTTGGCATGATGTTTTAGGTTGTCTATATTCTTTTCAAGTTCTCTTAAAGGGGTATAATTTTGCTTCAAAACTCTATTAATTCTGTGGTGGGAAACCATAGTTGCTGTATATTGTTCTATTAAGGTAGAACTGGAAGTGCATATTTTCGCAAATGTTTGTTTTTTTTAACTGTTTCTGTATTTCTGTTATAAGTGTCCAATTGTGGAAATATAGTTTTAATTTGGTTTTTGATAGAATATAATTTAAAATTTTAATTGCATGTTAATCATTAGTCGGTTACCACGTTGAAGATTTGGCTAGTATTGGTTATTTTAGGGCTTGAGCAAATCATACCCATTTTTCTTCTACTGATTTAGTTTTTCACTTATGGCAGATGAAAATCTTGTTCTTTACTTGTTGGGCTTGCTTGGTCTTATGACTTGTTGCTTATTTTGTTATTAAGAAGGTTATAAATGACTGTAAAGTTTATGAAGCTTAGTTAGGTACATGCCAAAAAGTTATGACATCTCACATCACTTCACCTGTTTAGGTACTGCTTTCAAGCATAAAACTGTTCTACGTTGGGAAAATACTTATTAAATTATAATATACACATTTAATTCCTTACCAAGAACTTGATCTTAGAAAAAGTTATTTCATCTCTCCCTACTACATATGATCTTACACTGTTTAGGGCAGCATCTTTTTGTGTGAAATTCAATACAATATATTGTGTTGTTATTTTAGGTATGAAGATGCTTGGAAGGTGTATGAGTCAATGGAAACAGAGAATGTTCATCCAGATCATGTGACATGCTCTATTATGATTACCGTTATGAGAGAACTTGGCCATAGTGCAAAAGATGCATGGCAATTTTTTGAGAAAATGAATAGAAAAGGGGTCAGATGGAGTGAAGAAGTCCTATGTGCATTAATAAAGTCTTTTTGTGCTGAGGGTCTGATGCGGGTAGCTCTTGTCATTCAATCTGAAATGGATAGAAAAGGGGTTTCTTCAAATGCAATTGTGTACAACACTTTGATGGATTCATACTGTAAATACAACCATGTAGAAGCAGCTGAAGGCCTTTTTGAGGAGATGAGAGCTAAAGGGATTAAGCCTACTGTAGCTACCTTCAACATTCTAATGCTTGCATACAGCAGAAGAATGCAACCCAAGATTGTAGAAAAGCTAATGGCAGAAATGCAAGATGTTGGCTTGAAGCCAAATGCCGAATCATATACTTGTCTAATCAGTGCATATGGTAAGCAAAAAACCGCGACTGACCTGGCAGCTGCAGATGCATTCTTGAGGATGAAGGAAGTTGGTATAAAATCCACCTCACATTCTTATACAGCACTAATCCATGCATATTCAGTTAATGGCTTGCACGAGAAAGCTTACATAGCATTTGAAAACATGAAAATGGAAGGTATTAAACCTTCCGTAGAAACCTACAATACTTTACTAGACGTGCTTAGGCGTGCCGGTGAAACACAAACACTGATGGAAATATGGAAGTTAATGAAGAATGACAAGATCAAAGCAACACGGACGACATTCAACATTCTTGTTGATGGTTTTGCTAAGCAAGGTCTCTACATGGAGGCAAGAAGTGTAATATCTGAATTTGGAAAGCTTGGAATGCAACCAACAGTGGTGACATACAATATGCTGATGAATGCACATGCAAAGGGAGGGCAACACTCAAAACTGCCACAGCTATTCAAAGAGATGGCAGTTCTTAATTTACAACCAGATTCTGTAACTTACTCAACTATGATTTTTGCCTTTGTCAGAGTTCATGATTTTAGGAGGGCATTTTTTTATCACACGCAGATGGTCAAGAGTAAACAGACTATGGATGTCAGTTCTTATCAGACTCTTCGGGCCATTCTGGAGGCTAGAGCTGCTCGGAAAAACAAGGATTGGAGAGCCTTGCTTACTAAGGTTAAAAGTAGAACGCGTGTGAAAGTGATTAGGCAGAAAGATGAGTTTTGGAAGTACTACAAGAAAAGACATGTAAGAAAAAATAGTTCTGATGTGAGTGTACAGTAAGTTAAAGATCCAATGATCTGTAAGAATTGTAGGTTCAATTTTGGCCCACTTTTCTTTTCTCTACATGAATATTAGGAGTTTCTTGATATTAGCTGTAAAGAATATATGTCATTATATGCTGCCTCTTCAATCAGCAGTATCTTTCACATATTATATTTGTCAACAATGATAAATAGAACGAATTAATGTGTCAAAGACGTGTTGTGTTTCATATAATATTGATATTTAGATTATGGAAATCTTGGATTGAATCTCTGACTATACTCTCAAACTAAAAATTGTTAAATTTTGTCTGCAAGATCGTACGTGGTCACTTTTAATTGTTTTACAAATCTCTTTTGCCTTGTTCAACGTTATGTTTGCGGGTTATCTGGTGAACCTAATGAAGTTGGCATTGGATACCTCACATCACTTAACATGGTTAACTTGGTTTCGAACTTACAATTGGTCCCAACTTTTGTTGTCTTTGGTTCAACATAGAAATAGAAACCTTAAATAAACATGCTGTGACGTAATTGCCAGACTATCTTTTTAAACATCACCTCAAGAAAATAGTCTTTGCTTTTTGGCCAAACAATACCCTGGGTTAATATGAACAACTAAAAACATGTAGAAACAAACTTCTAAAAATAAACTATAACATGGTTAAATAAAGTTCAGAAGTGGTTGGCAATGGTGGATATTTTTTAGCTTAACTAGGCTGTGATCCAATGATAAACAGTTATTAGATGAAAATGGATGTTTGTTCACTGAATTGGGTAACCTAAACACCTAGGAATGCTGCTTGTTTATCCAACTTCTGAACCACATAACCAAAAAGGAGACTAAAAATTGGGATGAATCAATGGTCCTTCAAGTAAAAACATGTCAAAAGCCATACAATCCATGATTGTCAATGCTTCCTCTTCCTTCTTTGGTACACATTCTTCATAACTAAGAACATCAAGGCATGAAACATAGGATGTACTTTAGCAGAAGTGATAATACTCGTTTTATAAATAAGTTTAAGCTACGTAAGAAAAATAACAAATTTTTGGTTATAATTCAAAGATATGGGGAAAATAAAAATAAAATAAAATTATAAGACATAAATGAGATGAATCTGGTGTTTCTATCCCAAGATTCTAAGAGGATTATTTAAATTTTTAAAATAAAAGAAAATCCTAACTACTTCAGCACGGTAAGCATGATTTGTTTGGCTTTTGGTGTCCTTCTAAATTGAATTACCATGAAATAGTCCTACATACCAAATTCCATACAAGTTGCTTCATACCTAACACAGTTGATTCTCTTATACGGCAGAACATAATTAAAAGTGAGAAGAATTGAAAAGGTTTAGCATCCATCACAAGAAAAATTGTTAAACCAGGAATGTGAAAGGGAACTTATGTTCACCTGAGAGATGTATATATAAAAGCCACCATGTTTTCTTTCTAAACTTAAAACTGGTACTAGTACAGGAGATAAATGGGGTGCAAGTGCAGCAATAAACCTTGACAGAACTTTGGTGAAATCATAAATTTGAAAAAAGTTCACCAACTTTGTCAAACATATAAATAATCATTCCATTTTGGAATAAAGGCCCTATATTCAACTCCTAATAAAATAATCTCAATCGATCCAGAGCCACAGCTAATGTTAATGGACAATGTGATGACCCTAATCATTTTTTTCTTCCAATGGTTCATAGCTCCAGTACGCCCTCCATATTATAGGTGCTAGAAGCCGTTCAGTTTTCCAACCTAATGACTTGAGCTGCACATAACATACGGAGTGTTCTTAATATACCATTTAGGATATGAAATTCAGTAAGAGCAGGTGACATGCTATCAATTTTTAGCTTAATTCCCATATCATATCAAGAAAGGAAAAATACTAGTATATCGTACTGTTAAAATACCAAAAATATTGAAGAAGCAAAATCAAATTCAACTAGAAGCTTAAATAATTACCTTCTTAATAAATAATTCATATTGATTATCTACCCATTTTTGGCCATCTGAATGCAAAGATTTGCTTTTATGAGCATTCTTTGCCAAGACAAGAGCATGAAAGAATGACTTCAAGACATCAGCAGCATTTGAATCTTTATGCACAATAACATCAATGATTCCCTTCCTTTCCACAAGTATATACTTGGCTATATACAGAAACAACAAAGAGTGATACAAGATTTTAGACTGCAGATGGAATGGAGAAAATCAAAAGTAAAAATAATGAGGCAAACTCAACCTTTTGTGTAGTAAGATGCTGCAGAAAGCAAATGCTCCTTACTGTTAATGTCAAATGGAAAAAGAATTTGATCATTAAGCCCGGGTAATGACATTTCAAAGGCTCTATTGCACAATTATCAAGTCTCAATCATGGACAGCTCAAATTTTGAGTCAATAACATTGATATAGGCAGGCCAAGAGACTTTCAGATTGAATAGGTTACTCGCTTGCGCTTTGCTAGCTAACGATGACAACATAATAGTGCAATATTATGACTTGAGTTATTAGAAGTTAGAACAAAACATGGTTTACCATTTACCTAAATGCCATTGGGATGTTGGTAATGTAAAAGAGACTACTAATGATCAGGAGTTCAGGTAATACAGAACATAACTGCAAAACTATAGCTGTGCACTAAGAACAACTCTATTTTCTAAACAAATTGGGAGTCAGACCAAATTTTAGCCACTCACATTTCTCTGTTATCGAATGAAGAAATCCTCATGCCTAAACGTACTTTCTTATGCATATAAGTAGTATTCCTTGGGCTCCATGAAATGAACCTTATAGGTAAAACATGCTCCTGTGAAGAGACCTGTTCAGGGGAGAGAACTGGCAAGAAGTTTAGAAGCAAGTATTAATATACATAGCAATAACTAAAAAGGATTAATATGGATATTAAAATGATGGAATTATGTTTCCATGTATAAGATGCAAAATTTAGGAGATGGTTGAGGAATGGGTTAAAGATACACCAGACAGAAACCTCAATGTGGGATCTCCAACAAAAAATTAGACTATACCTTGTCTCAAGGTGACAAAATTGTTCTTAGATGTGGCCAAATTTATGGTAAGAATAAAAAACAGAATAAATTCTCAAATATCAAAGGCATGTTGTGGATACTAGCAATGAAGAATGGAAACAGACAATACCTTGGCCAGTCTCCATGAAATGCTGCAAAAGAATAGAGCTTCTTTCAGGGTTTATTGAATTCAATGCCAGGCATCGAACAGCTTGGTAATTTGCTGCATGGAAAAGGGAGACCATTTGTATTTATCAGGTATTCATATATAATGCTGGTAATCAGATTTAGCTGGTGTATTTTGGGTTAAGGAGAGTACGCATGGAAAAAGGCTGTCATATACCTTCAGATTGAAATTATAAGTTCTCTAACATCAGAAATAAAATGGGATAGTTTAAGATGAGCAGATAATGTTTCAATTAACTGAGAAAGTAATATAGCACAATCAGATTGAAAGCAGCAAATACTCATTCCATCTTCATTCTATCGCAAACCACTAACATACATCACAAGATTTAAAACATTAGTTGCAATAAAAACCAACTGTAGTCTATCCAAGAAAGAAATGGATTACAAATTTGTCGCAAACACACTGGTAAGAAAATGGATTAATTATATCACTGTTTGCAAGCTAATAACATCTATCTTAAACCTCCTTTTACTACTGGGAATGGTAAATGTACCCATGGATTCCCCTCATTTTTTTTGTACTTTGTACAACCATAGCAGTATCGCAGAGATAGGTTTATACCTAATATCAGACTGTTCTTCACAATTCTACAATGCAAAGGATATGCATGAAACAAATTACAATTTAGAGACTCACCGTACATGTGAAACACTGTCAAAGATAAAAATGAAAACCAAATGGCTAGTGGGTATCCAATGGTAATGCGAGCAACAAGCATTCCCAATGCCATGCCAATCATTGTGGCCATAGTTTCTTGACTTCCTTCCTATAGGTAAATCTTAACAAGTCAAAATATACATATATGAAGAATATGTCCAACAGAACAAAGACATAATTATCAGCTAATAATCTAAACTCTCATAATAAATGTTACTTGGACCTTAGCAGATATATCAGCAGCATTATCCTGAAGAGCAAAATGCTGAGTCAAAGCTGCTCTAGTGGCTCCACTTGCAACACCAGCTATTTCAAAATCATATTTGGAGAGAAATATAAACAAAATGGAATTAGTAACAAATAAAATGTCAATCAGGAAATAAAAGATAAAAATGTCTTAATCTTAGATAACTCAACATATATTTCTGCAGAACAGCTTTTTTTATTAGGAAATGACAGATCACGCGTAATGTCCCACTAGCTTATATTTCTTACATGGAAAAAGAGGGAAAAAAACCTACAGCCACCAACTAACTTTAAATGGCATAGTGATTGTTTTGAACTTCCAGCAATATAGGAACTTACTGAAAGATCTTGAAATGCTTCCCAAGCAAACAACAAACACAAAAGCTGATGGAAACAATGGAGAAATGAGGTCCATTAACATTCCTGCAAATAATGAAAAAATCTTAACAAATCATGTGATATACAAATATGAAAGATCAAATTTAACACAAAGCAGCCTCTTGGAAAGATACCCTTTTGAGCTACTATTAAATTTTGTTTAACAAAGAAAATATAAAGAAATTTAGACATTAGTAGCAAAGTAAAGTATGTTTCAAGTAGAATTTCTCCTTTACTTATAGTCTCAGTATATTATCAATATGCTCACAAGAAATGCATATCCAACTCTACCTATGTGAAATCAAAGATATAATGAATGCAAATTTGCAGCAATATTCATATTAGTTGAGAACATAAAAAATCACATCCAACAGGGTCAACCAATTTGGAAGACACAGCTAATGCATAACCAGGTCAATGTTCACATAAAACATCATTCCATTAAAAAAAATAGTAGTTCTAATATAAGTTTCCAAAAGAAAAAAACAAAACTAAGCTCAAATTGTTTTCTTAGAAGATAAACTCTTTACTTCTGTTTTTTAATTTGTTAAATAAAATAGTAACAGTTAGAAGAAATTAGGGAAGTCTCTCCTCCTTCACTATCCAAGGAGAAGAGACTGACTCCATTCTGACAACAGCCATATCCTGCAAATCTAAACGTTTCCTCTTAAATATTGGACAATGTATAACTATCTCTACTAGATATATGGCATAATTGTGATGTGAGCATTTTGATTAGTATTTTCCACATATAATAAATCTCATGCACTCTGACACGATATCAAATATGGATTGGGTTACATTTAAAGTATCAGTTTGTAACTTGTAACGGACAATGTTATTCTGTGGCAAGTGGAGAATGAAACAAGTATGAACCTCAACCTTCAATCTACCTGGAAAAAAATTAAAACATTCAAATAGATTTTGTGCTCAAATGATTTAAGGGAAGTTTACTCCTTTGAAGTATTTGTTGACAAATTTATCCATACTTCTGCTCCCAACCCTTTAATTATACCCAATCTCAATCCTTGAATCAACATACTAATAAACCAAGACTACTATATGTAAAACTATTTTGGCTATATGTCTCTACTACGCAGAGAGAGAGAGAGAGAGAGAGAGAGAGAGAGAGAGCAGAAGTGCATGTAGAAAATGCCTGCACAATTTATTTATATTTTTACTTTTTTAAAAGATGAATGTGAAAGAATCTACCAAGGTCATTCATAAAATCTGCAACCAAACGCCACATTTTTGCATTGCTATCAAGATTTGATCCCTGCAGCATATAGGATAAATATAAATATAACTAAAACGAATGGTCTCAGAATCATTCAAAATGACACAACCAGCATAAGCCAATCGGATGGTAAACATAAAGCTAGCACCACACATTTCAGTTCAAAATTATTAAGGATAGATGGAAATGTTTGTATGGGAGACGCATACCTGGTAAAAAGTGAACAAGATTCCTCCAAGCATACCTGTTAGATCCCTCAAAAACCACTGGAAACAGTTTCAAAGTTCAATATCCTACTGTCAATGCATAAGAAATTGCAGCCTAAGAAACCCAGAAGATTACCAAAACAAGATAAAGTTAACACAAAAGGCTTGAACTTGAACTCACAAGCCCCATCTAACAAACTAGGTTTCAATCATTTGTAAATACAGAATATAACAGCTAATACCTGAAAAGTGGCACCAATGACAGTAGCTGATTTTTCACCAACTCCAATAGCACTCAGGAGAGCCTGAAAGGAATTTCATTGATCACTCATGTACTTATGTCTTTTATGACAAACACTATAACCAAATAATCAGTTAAACAGGGCCTTACCTGGGTAGAAAGCATGGTCCTTATATACGTTGAAAGGCCCTGCCACAGTGAATCCATGATTAACTCAAGAACATGATTTTGATATAATGATAGAGTTTAATTTCTGTGCAATGCAAGTATAAACATTTTTACACTATCAACCAATAAAAAATCATGGTAAGCTTGACTTTTAAGGCGATTTGTTAAAGTCTACAAACTTGTCATACACCACAATTTGTGATTAGACAATTAAAACCATTTACATTTTGCACCCTCAGTACATACACTATTTATTCAAAATAATAACTCAATTACAATGTTTCTCATTTGGTATTACCTGCAATGAGTCCCATATTTGAAAAGGAACATAATCTGCAGTCACACTGCTTGGAAAACCCTGTATGTTATCAGCAACAAGAAAAAAAAAGAAACCCTTTTTAACAACGATGAACTTAAAGAACACCCAGATGATGAAATAGCAGTGGCATACAAAATTTCATTTCTTTTTCATTTCTAAGAGAAGATGTGGAGTAAAATAGAAGCTTGCCTCAGGGACAAAAGCTTGAAGTAAGCGTCTCCAAACATGGCTAAAGCGGGCACCAGATCTGTGAATAAGGAGAAAGATAAAGGGTGAAAGAAGGGTGTTGAAGATGGTGAATTGGTGATGATGGGAAAAGGGAAGTACCTTGTAATGGTGACAGAGGAAGAAGAAGCCTTGATGGTGAAAGTCTTGGAGAGCTTTGTGGGGGATGAACCGTTCCATTCTTCCAAAGTTATGGTCTTATTGGACACAGATGAAGATGGTTCCATGCCCAGATAAAAGAGTTGAATTGCCACCCAAACCTTGATCACTTTGCAGTTCGCAGGTTGTCTGTGGAATCTCAAAACTCAACTCACAAATACGAACTTTGACCACATTACAACTTTTTATTTTTAAATTACGCCTAATTTGTAGAGATGTTCAGGCAGGGTTTGGTTCGGATTTTAGTTAAAGAATTCATAACATTAAAATTATATCCGGGTTCTTTGACCAATTGGAATCAGTTTTACAGTTTTATTATATACTTTTTATTAATATATTAATTATATTTATATATTCTTACATAAATAGTATATAACTTATAACGTCTACTTTTTATTTGTTTAATAAATATTTTTCACTGGATATATATAATATTACACAAAATTCAAAACATAAATTCAAGTAAGAGCACATTGTCTAAGAAGAGATGAGTACATCGAATTATCGAGATATTGTGTAAAATGAACATTTAATGTTTCATGAAGTGTATTTAATGCATCGTTTACGACAAAGCTTATCAGATGCAAGAAAGACATTCAAGTGAGTTAAGTTGCTCAATGAGCATAAATGATTTCAACAACTGTATTCTTTATCGCCTAATTAAAGTCGTTCATTAAGAAGAATAAGAAGAGGAGGAGAGATCAAGTTGTATAATGCTCAAATTTTTGTGCCATAAGAAGTTATAGAGAACATTATTCGTGTTAACTTAGCAAACTAAAAGACAGAGCATAAACCTTGTATACATCAAAAGATGTTATCCCTCTCTAAGAAGCAACCTTGTAATTTGTTGATCACTACTCAGATAATTTATTTATCTTGGCCAGGAGTGACTATTTGACAAAGAATACTCAATTATTAGTTAGGAGTGGCTGATGTTCAAAGAATATTGTAAAACGAATCAGAAAGGGGTAAGTATAATTGAAAAGAATACTCGATTTTAATCAATAGTGGCTAAGTGTCAAGTAATACTTAGTCAAAAGTGACTACAAGCCAAAAAAATACTCAAAGAGGTTATTTGGGAGTGACTATGTTTCCAAAGAATATTTGAAGGGGTTAGCCAGGAGCGATTACGAGCTCAATGAATATTCAACGAGTTAGTTATGAGTGGCTACGAGTCAAAATAATTCTCGATTTGTACTTTGCATTAGTTTGCTTAGTATAACTCAGTCTGTTGATTGAGAATTGGATGTAGCATGCTTTATCAAATGAATCAATATAAAATATCTTGTGTTCTTCTCTTTCTCCTTATCTATTTTATATTGCATGTTATCAATTATGTGCACTAGTCTAATGTATTTTGAAAAACATTTTTGAGTGAGTTTTTTAAACTTAAAATTGCATCTAACATATTTTCATCGAACATAATCCTTATTAAAAAAATTCATTGACATATCACCTGTGATATAAATCTATCATCAGTTTGGTAATTTTTTGTTAAAGGGCAAAAGGTATTTTTTGATAAGATTCAAATTTTAATCTATATGTCATGTCCAATACACTCATATTTTGATAATAATAATAATAACATCTTTTTATGTATCTAACAACTTGAATGTGGAAAAAATTTAGATACAATTTAATCTTAATATATGATGCAATCCCAAGGATGATTCTAATATTGTACGTATGAGTTTGTATGTTCAAAGTGGTGCTATTAGACTAGTAGATGAGTAATAGATAAAATGGTTGTCGTTTCTACAACATTCTAATTGTTACAACAAAAGATGTTAGTAAAAATTCAAAAATGTTCTAAAAAAACTCTAATACAAGGACAAACAACAACTCACGAGTTTTAACGATTTATGATGTATATGAAAGGAAACATCTGCATACATATACGACTAATGAAAAAAATTGAAAAGCACACATCCTACATATTTTTTTTTTCCATGAAAGCTTAAGTTTTAAAGCTTGTAAGTAATAAGCTGTTATAATGCTTTCCATGGACTATTTAAGACATCTCCATTGTTGGGGTCATATTTAGGGTCATAAGTTTAAGACTTGGGTCTTATAATACTTTTCTTTTAAAGTATGTTGTCATGACATAAAAGGTAAGACATTGAATAAGATTATGAGTTATAATAATTAAAAGATATTTTCCTATCTTAAAAGCATATATTTTTGTAACACAACCCAATAAAATAGTAATTAAAGTACGAGTCTTGGTAAGAATGTTGCATTGGAGTAAGAATTGTAAAAAGATCCCAAAAGTGACGTGGCACAATGGAACCTACAAAAAATAAATTAAGACCTTATATAATGACTCTAGCAATGGAGATGACCTTACAATGAACTCATATTGTAAATCCTTCACTACTAGTAGAGTTTTTTTTTTAAATATAAAATATTTTTGTTGTTGTATATCATAGAGATACTTTGTGTATTTAACTTGAGAGGTGTGTGAGCTTAATGCTTAATCTTAGAGAGAGATTAACAAATAACTAGAAGTGACTTATGTAAGCTAGAAGTGACAATGATAATGCTTATAATCAACAATGAAATAAAGGAAACTTTTCTTATTGTAAAAGAGAATTAAATGTAGTCTATAATTGACATAAATTAGTATAAATCCACATTTTCATCGTTGTTGTTTATTACACAAGTTTCTCTATTCTGAATTATCGTCTAAACGACTGTGGAAACTATTTTGAACTTGTTTGAAAATCATCATATGAACTCTTACTAATCTGCAATTGAACATTTTGAATTTCTTTTTCAAGCATTTTAAACTTTATTCAAATATCATTGCTAGAGCTAGCATTTTTATTTAACATTTTACTTATTCTAAAAACAATTTCTTCTTCCATCTCCACACTTAATTCTCTTGCTTTCTCCCTTCCATCCATTCCTATAAGTTCCATAAAAAACTGTGTATAAAGTTTAAGGTTCTAATTTTATTAATTATATAGATCCTTTATACGTAGTTGACAATTTACAATATATATGAGAACTCATAATATATTTTATCTATGTAAAGTGAATTTATCTACTAAAAATAAAATTAACCCATATTTAATATAAGTCTAAATCCAACTTTGAATTTATCTATTAGTTTAACAATAATTTTATAAATATAAGAATCACTATTATACATTTTATTTATTTATTTAAAATATTCTTAATCATAGAGGTAATTTTTGCGTTAAAGCTTAAATTCATAATTTTTTAATAAATTAACATCACATATTAATTTTTCTAAGGAGAAACATTTACTAGTCCAACTTATCTAATAATTTAATAGTAATAAAGAATGTTCATGAAATATTTTAAAATTATTGTCAACGAACCAATTGCGTTATTTTTTTACACGTAAATTTGTTAGATATCACAAACTATTGAACCAAATTTGTTGAAACCAAGGTTAGAAATGATGATCAATGAAAAAAAAGA
>Ga0123341_1001787_pt1 | contig 16820 bp, 8 predicted proteins | sample Turbeapinknodule_FD_89959 | JGI IMG/M metagenome (GOLD analysis project Ga0123341, IMG submission 89959) | Root nodule microbial communities of legume samples collected from Mexico - Turtle bean Mexico pink nodule | ecosystem: Host-associated > Plants > Roots > Nodule | place: Mexico: Nepantla...
GTAGAATCCAGAAAATATTTTTTTAAGGAGAAAATGATATTTTTGCTTGACAATTGAGAAGCTATGGAGATATAGAAAAAGCCTTTGGTGATTAAAACGGGGAAAGGTCTATTCAAGGAATTTATTTATTTATTTATTTATTTATTTCAAGATTATTGAAGAAAAGGTTCTATTTCAAACATGATTTTATTCATAAAATAATATTAAAAAAATAATATCATTGTTAAATAACACGCTTTGAAAGAAACTAATAGTACCTTTTATAAGACATTTTATAATTTCTGTTAAACCGTAAATTTATTTTCTTATTTACCCCTATTAAATATTATGAATATGTGTGCTGAATGAGAATATAATTCTAAAATCATTAATATCAAGGTACATTAGTAACATTATTTTAAATCTTCACAAAAACTAATTAAATTAATAGTAATTTATAATAAGGATTGGATGAGATATTCTTGCTTGCTTTTAAAAAATTCATCTTTGGCCAGTAAATGTCACTAGTTAAGTTCACTAATAACATTCATATACAAAAATCAGATTTGAAGGTGTTTATTGAATCACACTCACCGATTTCTGTATCTTGTATTATAGACTTCCTAGTATGATTTTAGCTCATCACAGAGCTTCCTTTTCAGAAATTTGTAGCTAACCACAAAATAACATCTTCCCTGCTTAAGACTTTGAATGAATGTGTCTGCACTTTGATGGTTCACCATTGTTGACCAAAGGAACATTAAATTTTAAAGTCATAAATTGACAAAGTGACACAGATATTATTAAGAAATGAACTTTAAGTCTAACTCAACCTTATAAAACCGGTTTATAAGGTGAGGTTTGTACCCACATATATACTATGAAATGTCATAATCTCTAGTTGATGTGGGATCTCTAACACACCTCTCTCACGCCGAGGTTGTCAACTCGTGCATGAGACTAAATATTATGGATGGTCCAATAACGGTATGATAGCGGATGACCTGATAAGTCCAATAAACACTCACTAGGATAAACTCGAATTGACTCTGATACCATATTAAGAAGTGAACTTTAAACCTAACTCAACCTCATAAAACCGGCTTATAAGGTGAGGTTTGCAGCTACATATATACTATCAAATGTTTTAATCTCTAGTAGATATGAAATCTCCAACCGATATTGTCTATAGAAAAACATGTATAAATTAAGGTTAACCAGTGTGAACATTTAAACATACTGAATTAGATCTTGCAGAAACTCAAGTTAGCAGATTTAAATTTTCAACTGCAGACTTTCCTGCTTTCCCTAGGCAGACTAATAACTTGGAAACAGAAGAAAAGAAGAGTAACAACATGAAACCATAAAGAAATGAAATATTTTCTGTCACACAAAAAGCAGCATTAAATCAATGTAAACATATAGAGCGTTTAATTGCAGGTAGATCTCAAAGTCAAAGCAATGGTGGAACTGAACAATTCATTGGAAGCATTCAATTCAACAGTTCCAAAAGATTCAATGGTCCTGTTTCAGCTGAAGAATGAACTATTTATACTTCTTAAAAGAAGTTATTTTTAATAGAAAAACAAATTTAGTTGGACAAGAAAGACAACATATAAGAAATCCAAGATAGGATCCTAAATAAAATTGAAAACAAATACAGAATCTCCCTCTACTTATCTGAAGAGCCCCAAATAGAGGCATAATCAATCCTAAACTATAATACATTTAAAGGCAACAAATCTTCTTTAGATGATCAAAAGGAAATTTTGTTGCTCTAAGGGTTGCCTAATCCAACTATATGTTAGGATTTCAGTTTGAAAACTCAACAGAACAATGGAATAACTATGGACAAAATCTTGAGGAGACAAGCTTAGCAAAAACCCTGGTGGGGGACTTTCTAAACACACGTTATAATAGATGATTTAAAAAGTATGTTCACAAATCTTTCAACAACATTACTAAATAATGAAATTATACCACAAAGGGGTAACCTTAAATTTTAGGATGTAGGGAAAGCATACTTTAAAATCAAGGAAATACACTAAGGCCCGTGCAAATTAGTCCAAATCTTCCTTTTGTAGAAAGAATCAGAGGTGAAATCTTCCATCCTTTCTAAATCTCTAGGGTCAAACAAGGAAGTAAAGTTTCAGAAGAAATAAAAAGGTTTAACAAGGGATGTTCATAGGATAATGCCATATTAGAGTTAACAAACAAATTAGCCCACCAAATACACCAAGAACATCAAGTTGGTACTCTACAGATTTTGGATATCAAGTTAGTACAAAACTGCTATGCAATATTACCCTATAATATTTTAGCAATGTTGTCAAGGTTGTGATGGTCACTGCCATATAAGGAAATTAGCTCAGATTTGAGCAACCAGAGAGTAGCAATTATTAAACTACGATGGTTTAGCCTTCTGTAGTTCTCCTCGATAATTTTCATTGTGTTTTCCCTACAGAGGTTGTTGCCATTTTCAACACATCTTCAACATCTATGTGAAGCAGCAAAAAAGTTAAACAACATTCATCCTATCCTCTTTAGCTTCACATGCCTATTCAGCTATGATGCCTCCCCAAAATCACACACACCACACTCCAACAAATTGCAGCATCACACACATGGGATCATTCAGCAACAACATATAGCAAAATCATCCACACACATACCCAAATAACTTAATAAAATAATTAAAACTTTATTCTAAAAAAATACATTGAAAATCTCAATTTTTATTCAAAAAATGAAATCAAAGTCAAAAGCTTACACCAAAATCAAAACACTTGCAGCACAGGTCTCTTCCCCAGCCTTTTGATCTCCCTATCCATGTTGCCAGTGAGCATGAACCCGAACATCTTGAAGTCACACAAGAGGGACCAAAAGGGGTGTCTGAAAGTCTCTGGGAAATTCCTCTCAACGAACAAGTGACTGTAGAAGGCACATCCATAGCCAGAGAAAGGGACAAGGAACAAGAACCACCAACTGAAGAAGACAGAACAGAAGAAGAAGAAAATGCTGAAGAGAGTTCCGACGAAGTGCCAGCGCCTTGTGGAAGCCTTGGAGTGCTGGTTCATGTAAAAGGCCCAGAAATCTTCCAGGCTCCTAAAATTCATGGCTAGAAGGGAACAAACCCAAGATTGTGAATTTGAAGAGATTGAGGCGTAAACGATTTCTGGGTGTTGTTGAAATTGCGAATTTGGAATCAAAATTGGAATGATGATGGTGGAGGATACTCTGTAATTTCAATCACAATTGTTGACCCAGAGGTGAAGTGTTGTGTTCTGGTTGGTTCTGTAGTGTGTTTCTTTGACTTCTTTTTATTTTCTTATTCTTTTCAGCCTCAAGATTATTCCTTTTATTAGATATTTTTATTACAAGCTATAATAAAGTGAGTTAAGGATGAAAAAATTTTAAACTCTCCTTCAATATTAACTACTAATATTTTTTGAAATATTTTATAAAATAAAAAGTATAGAAAAACATTGGAAAATTTAGGAAAATAGTGAAATTTAAAATTTAAAATGATATTTAAAACTAAAAAATGTTTGTATATACCATTCCAATCATTTTTTTAATTCTTAAATCAGTTTTTTCTAGTATATGCACTTGGGCACACTTTAATTACTATTAATTTTCATGTACACTTTAATTACTATTAATTTTCATGTATTTGTGTAGAAATATTCAAAATACAGTGTTAAATTGTATATTTAATAATTTTTAAAAATTTTAGAAAAGTAGCATATGATAAAACAAACATAAATGTTAACTTGACAAATGTATTGAGTGTTTGATGAAGATAATCATACCCAAATTTAAATTGATAAAAGTTCAAGCTAAAGTTTTTTTCAAGCAACATGACACAAACATGCACTATTGTGTAAAAAAGAAGAGCAAGAGAGGACGTTGCATGTGTTGAAATGCTACTTTGATTAATGTCTCAAAATAAGTTATCATAATAGCGTAACATTTAATTTTTCATGTTTCATTCAATTTTTCATGTTTCATTCAATTTTAATACTAGTATAAATGAAATATTTACTATTATTAGAAGAAAAAATAACGACAGTTAGTCTAAATTTGAATTGAAGTGAATGCAATTACCAGGTGATAAAAAAAAATTGATCATTTCCACCTCAAAACTGAGCCTATATAACGGATTGGCACACACAATACACAAAAAATGGGAAAAGTGAGAGTGAGAGAAAAGTGTGTATTGCTTATAAATATCTATTTTGTTTCAAAGATGGAAAAAAATGTATGTAGCTGAGTTAAACATTTAGGTATCAGATTACACTACACTACACTACAACATCAAGGGCAAAATCCCGACATTAAAATATAACTCACTCTTGCAATCTTCAACTATCTCGGCTGAACCAACTCTTCCGCTTCAACTCTGATCAAAGTTCAGGGCAGCACCCAAGGCATACATCATAATAGTTTCTACTCAATTTGACATAAAATATTCACATTTTTCGGAATTGAATGATGCCTATGATATGAAATAAAGTAATCATCATTAATCAATGTTCCTCAAAAATGATGGTAATGGCATCGAGTCTTGTGGGCGAAAGATTACAAGCACACCAAACATCCCAAGCATTGGAAGTACAAGAAGCCACTTCAACAGCTTATAGTAGTGCATATGGAATGTAAGGGAGAAATCATCAAAGAAATACAGTCCATTTCTGTCAACCATCTCAACCAAAACTGTTCCCGTGGTCCTTACCGACACAGTTGGCAGCTTAATCCGATATTTCCCAGGTTGATCATAGGTATTGTTCAACTTTATTGTTCTCTCACCTTGGTAATTCCCAGGTACTAGCAAGGATGTCTGGTGAATTTACACAACATGAAAGAACAATGACACATAAATTCAGTGCCTCCCAGTGAATGAACACACTCAAGAAATAAATTAATTTGTTTAGGAACTTACAGTGACTCTGTACGGTCCTTGATGCCCAGATGGGTATCTGTAATCATCTACAATCTCAATTTCCACCCAAAAGCTTTTGCCTTCCTCGTCACGGAAGGCCCTGTAAGGATGAGTAACATATATACCTTCACGATTGTACAGATTTGCAATGTTGTTTCTTCCTTGACTAGGCAATCTCCATGCCTGAAACAACGTACAAAGCCATTTAGTAACAAAACTGAAATCGTTTCAATTATCAAAATTCAAACATATCATGCCTTTAGGGGATGATGAGGAGATGGAGTTGAGAAGCAGAAGACATTGCCATTCATAGTTGTGACAATTAGATCAAGATCATCCCCACCATCAACATTGTCTGCCAAGACCATGCTATACCTGTAGCAAAAAATGACTCAACTTTGAGAAAGTAGGACAGAAAGCATATTCAAGACACACAAGTTAAAAGAATTTCTTACGAAGTTTCACCAATGTCAACAACATCAGCACATCCAGTAGGTCCATCAATGAGATACAAATATCCATCAAATGATGTGGTAACAATAGTTAATCCCTTCTTTTTCTCCTTCGGCTTATTTAAATCAACTAGAAGAATTTGATTCATTATTCTTCCATGAGTTGGATATGGATACCGCCCAATAGATGACCCATCCCTTCCATCAAGAACATGAATCTTCCCAGATAGTGTTGGCACAACAAGCTCAGTATGGCCATCCCCATCAATATCACCAACAGTTGGACCCTATGCAAAATGATAGACACTATCAATAAAATTTTACACACAGAAACCACCTAAATGGTTTCTAATGCCATGGAGAATGAGTGGAAAGTGTATGAAACATATTATCAAATTAACCAATCCCCAAAAGCATCAATAGGTTCATATGAACACAATCTAAATTAAGTTTAAAGTGCAATTACCCACACAAAGTGACATTCACACGAGTATTCCATAATTTATTATCCCAACAGAAATTATGTTTTAACAACATGGAAGCTGTTAGATTTCATATTAAAATCAACACTTCCCCACCACTTAATCTATTATCCACTTAATATATTATCCCAACAGAAAATTAAGTGAAGTTGCAGAAGCACTCTAAGACTTGAGGCAGGCACTTCCCCTCCACATATACCTGCCGAACCAAGAGGTCACCAAGATGAGCTATAGGCACTGATAGGATGTTAGATTTCGCCTTAACAATTGGCATTAAATGAAGTTGCCCAAGCACTCCAAGAATTGAGGTAAGTGATAAGGAACTTTCACAACATTTTTTTAAAAAAGATAATTGAACCCAAAAACCTTAGTCCTTCATCATTCTTCAACATTGTTCAAAAATACTAATAATACAGGCATACATCAACAAATGATGAAGGATCTACCAAATTTAAAGAAAACAAGAATAAAACAAGTTTTTAAAAACAAAAGTTCAAGCCTTCCAGTCTTCCATCCCAACCAACCATCCCTTGCTACATGGACATTGTAACTATTAAGTTTATAACAATTTATTGTATGCTAAAAAAGAAAGGAAGCAAGCAAAACATTTAACTAGAGTAATACATCCACTTCCCCATTTGTTTCTCTTCCTTTCATCTTTAAAAGTCAATATTCATCATTTTGAACTGTACAATTACAGTCTACGCTAATTCTGTAATTATCTCATCAATCCAAACCATATTGAAAATCATATATCATAGATATTAATTGCTCTGTAAAGAAGAATAAATACTAACAACATAAATGGCAAAAAATCATGCAACATTCATTAAAATGCTATGGAAGATTAAGGTAGCAAGTTACCTGCGGAATAAGACTCTTTAGATGTTTTTCCCACACTAAATCTCCTTTTGGAGTCCATACAGCAACATTTCCATGTGTATCAGCGGTAACTAGTTCAATTTTCCCATCATCATTGACATCAGCTGCAACAACAGATCCTTGAATCTCGGCCATCTCAAGAGGAAACTTTTCTCTAACCTTACCTATTTGAGAGAAACAACTAGCATTTAATTTACCAATGAATATATACTTGTAACCAAATTTTGATTTGTGACAAAAATGTAACACTGCTAAAAGAATAACTTGCAATCCATCAAAATTAAAGCAGAAAATTAATTACATTCAGTCCACCAATCTAATGACTCATGACACAAAACATGTCCAAGTCCAACCTTGTATTGCTACACACCACTCAGTAGGAAAACAGCAATAAAACAGCAGAAAAAAAGGTTTGTAAAGATGATAGACATCTTTCAAGAGAGGAACTAACACATGACTACCGAACAGAGAAAATCAATGAAGGCAACATTGAAGAAACCTGAACAAACCATTTAAAATCAGGTAAAGAGAATACTAGGAAAGAAATCTCTAGATATTACCATGATGATCCAGCACATAAAACAGGCCATACGAGGTTCCAACGAGAATGTCAAGATTCCCATCACCATCCAAATCTACAACAGTTGGGGAAGAATATATGTAGGCTCGGAAGTTTGAAGTATCTGTACTCAGATCAAGATCTGCAGTCCATTTAATTTGCTTCGTATCCAGATTATAAACAACAATACCACCAGCAACATATTTCCCAATGTCAATATCACCCAGTTCTTTCCGATGCTCCTGGTTGTCATAATACCTGACAGCTTAAAAGGTGGATAATTACTGAAAAACCAGTAAATCAACAAATGCTCATATGTAGATGGATACTATACCAATATAAGTAAAAAAAAAAAAGTTATCTACTTTTTCAATCAATGTAAACATATTGTATTGGTTGTAATAAAATAGTAAAAAATAATAATGCTTCAAAAACTTGTTTTATAAAAAATAACAAGTATGCAAGCCTTGGATTGGAACCAAATAAATGAAGCACAGATTATTGAACTATTTTAGCTTAAATAAAATACTATGATTGCTTGATCTCTCAATAATTTACAGTCCCGCAAATTTTCTATACATACAATAAAACAAGATAATAATTTCCTGAGATGTTCTACTTTTGCAGAAATAGGATTGACATCATTATCTGGTAACAAATTGCATCTCCAGAGCTTCAATGCTTGTGACTTTTATTCATGTTATAATTAGAGATATATGGCAGAAATCTTTTATAATCACGAAAATCTGTTATAATATTTTATAATAAGTATCTATACTATATATGTATCATTAGGAAGTTTTATTTATCCCCATATCATATCTTCATTATTAGAGAATATCATATCTCCTCTATTTACTATATTGTTTTCTCAATATAGATAAAACACTCATGTTGTCTCAGAAAGACATGATTTCTGCTCAATGTCTCTCCATTTTTCATAATTTATCATGGTATCCAAAGCCTTTTGAAATCTTGTCCCGATGGACTTAGTCTCTGAAGTGGAAAGACTTTTTTGAGAACCTTTTTACAGGTGTGCTCACTATTTTGTCAGCAACGCCAGCGACCTTACTCCATTTGCTCAAATGACCAAAGGGCAAGACTTGTCCAACGCTGACTTACAGGACCATCACTAGCAGAGACCGTGCCTAACACACCCTCTTGTACATCTTTTTTTCTATTCGCAAACCCACCACCATTGTCGACATGTACGATGGTACCCAACTTCTAGCACCCATCACCATGTTCACATCTTCCATCCAGACACGATCCAGATGGTTGCAGCAGCTACATTGGATTTGTTTGGTTATTCAATCTAAGTTTCTATCTCTTTCAAAAATTTCATTATTATTATTATTTCCCATATTTCAACAGGAAAAGAAATGTCTAAAATAGTTTACCAGCCTAGTATAACTCCAACAACATATGAGGACTTCCTCAAATGATGTGAAACTCGTCAATCTATGAGTACCACTACTTTGGTAGCCCTGCTAGGAATTACACTTGGTCCTTTGATCATTAACTCTAGCACAAACAATTGATAATATATTCGATAACCATTCTCTTTAATCGTCCCTTACTATTACTAGCAATCTGCCTTCCATTACTGCAGTCAATAGTTTACAAACAAAGCATGTGGCATTTGTACTAACCAACCCCCTTCATCTCTTATCATTGATTTTGTTCTTTGTGTGCTAAATTTCGTGACATTATCTTCACCATCACTAAAAGTAATGTCGCCTCATAGGCTCAAATATAAAGATGGGCGTTGGCATCAGATGTGAGTCACATTGCTTATAGTATCTCTCTCCATCAACACCATGGTGTGCATCTACAGTTTCTCCAATGAAGATTCAAGCACTTAGGATATCTGGAGTTGACAAAATTGTAGAAGATGGTATCAAGTTTAAAAAGCTCTATTTTGAATTGTAAGTTGTGTTAGTTAGGTAAACACATTCAATAGTCTTTTTCTAATAATATTTATAAATCAACTTTGTCTTCTTTAGTTTACTTTGATATTTGGGGTCCTTCTCATATTACTACTGCTATGATTTTAAATATTTCATTATCTTTGTTGATGACTATTCAACTAATATTTGGATTTGGTTGATGAAAAATCGATCTGAATTGTTTTCTATCTTTCACGCATTTTATAATGAAATCAAAACACGCTTTTCGGAGTGACATCCAATGTTATTCTCCATGGCATCCAATGGTATTCGCTATCGAACTTCATGCTCTCTTACTCCTCAATAAGATAGAGTAGTTAAATGAAAAACAAACATCTTAATGAAACTAGTCAAATCCTTCTACTTCACAGTCATGTTCCACATTGTTTTTGGGGCAATGCTCTCTTAACTGCATGTTATCTCATTAAGCGAAAGTCATCATCTTTCTTTAATGATCAAGTACCTCACTCTGTTCTTTTTCCTATTTCCCATCTATACAACCTTCATCCACGAGTTTTGTACATAACCACACACCTGGTCAAGATAAACCACTCCTCTCGTTAAAATGTGTCTTTCTAGAATATCATCATTCTCAAAAAGGCTATTGATGTTTCTCTCCCGAACTTAATCAGTATTTTGTTTCTATTGATGTCTCTTTCTAAATCTTTTCTAAATTGTCCTATAATATACACTTGGTCCTTCTAATAAGGATACAAGTAGTCACTTTCCCACCTTTGTCAATCGTCCTTCATCACCAGAGGATCTTATTGTACCTTGGGATGCTTCTCCAACACCATTTACTTCAAGTATCTCACCATAGACCACAACTTATTACCATTCTAGTACAAGATTCATCTTCGAGGGATAATGACATAGTGGAGGTCATGCTTGAAACTTCCCCGATACTACCTCCTGTATTGAATTTTGTCTTCTCTGGAATGACTTATTAGAAGTAGAACTTGTAACCATAGTTATCATTAGTTTTCCATTATACATTATACTTGTTTGTTCTTATTATTTTTTGTTCTATTCCTAGGTCTCCAAGTGAAGCTTTATCTTACCTTAAGGTCGATTAGGATGATTGATTAGATGTTTGCCCTTCAAAGTAACTGTTAGGTCCTCTTCTAGCTAGCAAATCAATTGTTGGGTATTGATGGTTGTACACTCTAAAAACAGGGCCTAATGGTAAAATTGACAATTATAAAGCTTGTCTAGTTGCTAAACTATAATACAAATCTATGGACATGATTATACTTTCATTTCCTCTCCTATTGTCAAAGTGGCATCTATCTGACTTCTCTTTCAATTGCCCCAACTCATCATTGGACTCTATTTCAACTTGACATCTAGAATGCATTTCTACACGGTGATCTAGTGAGGAAGTCTACATGGAGCAACCTCCTAGATTTGTTGCTTAAGGGGAGTCGTCTTATATAGCATTTCAATTGCTTTGTGCATGGTTTAGGCGTTTTGGGACTATCATCTAGCAATTTGGAATGATACAAAAAGTTGTTGATCATTCTTTGTTTTATCATCTTTCCCCACAAGGATGTATTTGACTTATTATATATATAAACAACATTGTTATCCCAAGTAGTGATATGGAGAGTATTTTCCAAGTAAAAATTGAGGTATTTCCTTGGTTAAATTACACAGTCCAATGATGGTTTGATCATATCTTAAAGAAAATATGCTCTTGACATTTTAGAAGAAAAAAAGCCACTAAATGCTAAGCTTGAGGAAACACCAATGGATCTGAGTGTAGAACTTGTACTTGACCAAGGAAAACCATACTTTAACCATAGGATATATAGACAAGTAATCAGTAAGCAAAATTACCTCACTAACTTTCCCTAACATTGCCTTTGCAGTGAGCATAGTAACTCCATTTTCAACTCTTTGCCAAGACCATTGAGATGTAGACATGCGAAAGTATATTAAGAATGCTCATGGCAAAAGCCTTGTTTATGATGATAAGGGGAACACTTAAATTGTTGGATATTCTAATACTAACTAAGCAGGCTCACCAAGCATTGGTGCTCCACTTCAGGATACTGTATTCTTGTTGGAGGTAATTTAATATTGTGAAAAGGCAAAAAACAAGATAGTATGACAATATCAAGTGTAGAAGCAGAATACATGGCAATGACATTAGTCACTTGTGAGCTCATATGTATAGCAACTCAAAGAGCTTAAATTTGAAGAAAAATCCCAAATGCACCTTATATGTACTAGGTAGCTTTACACATTGCCAACCTCAACGAATAGTGGGAAAACATACTCACCAAGTCTCTTAGAGTACTAAGGATCAACCATATTTGCCGCATATCAAGCACATGACATATATGCTACAACTTGAGGAAGTGTTAAAATTATAAAAATAAGGCACCGATCCTTCTTAATCAAGAATATCTTTTATAATCTTTTAGAATTAGGAATACCTAGATTATATATGCACTATTAGAAATGTTTTAGTTTGTTCCCATAAGATATATCTATTTTCAGAGGATATATTTATTTTAGAGGATGCCATATGTGCTCGATTTATTATATTGATTTTGTTTTCTCAATATAAAACCACCTGTACACTCTCAGAAACACATGGTTTCAGCTCAATGTCTCGCTAATTTCTATAGTTTAACAATATCTAAAGTAATAAGTTAACAAAAAAATGCAAAACAAAATCATCTTTATCACAGTTGCATCTTTTTGTTTTATAACATCATTCCTTTGCGCAATTGCATGCAGCTTAATCCTAACATATACCTTGTAGTTAATTCTTGATAGGAAAAATCAGAAAGACTTTCTTAATGATTATAGTCATCCTTCAACCAAGAACAAAATAATAATTCATTTTACACTTTTTGCTATTTGATCATGTTAAAGCCACAAGGTGATGCCAAAAGCCCAGAACACCCTTCACAAAATTGGCTTCCTTTCCCACTACTGCCTGTCCATACAGATCAAGTTGAAGTCATCTATAATAAATATGTCTCTAGGACTGAAGTGTGTAGGCATATTTTTTTAATCTTTTCTTTATTACATGATGACATTCATTTGGGCATCATATCTGTAAAAAAAAAAGTGACAAAGGACAGATAACCAACTAAGAACTATTAAGAAGATGATGAAAGGAAAAATTGTTAACTAGGATGCATGAATTTAATGGAAAGAAAAAAACTGTACAGTAGCAACATACTTTAGGATGAAATTCCAATGACATAATCATCAGTGCATGGAAACCAAACAAAAGTATAACTGAAATTTAAAAGTTGTGTAAGCTAGATGGACTCACTCGTGATCAAAGAAATAAGAAACAGCAACAATCATCTCTGAAACACCATCATTGTCAATATCTGCAATGACCTGCAACAGGCAAGAAGATGCAAAAGCCATTGTTTTTATACTTTTATTTCTTATAATTAAGCAGAATGAAGATTTAGTAGATTTTATAATTATAATAACAGAAAGGTAAAACAGGAACTCACAGGAGTGCACAAGATGTGAGAGTCAACATTTATATGATCCTCTAATTTATCATGTTTAACTTCAGTCCATTCTTCATCACCCCACATTGTTTCATCAACATAATCATCATAATCATAGCTATACTCATCAGCCAGCTCTTCGCTATTACGGAGTAACTCAAAAGATGAATCAGCATCAGCTTCCAGGCCTTCCTCATTTTCCACAGTAGAAGCACGAACACCCTCTTTGTATTTGGATTCAGAACCACCTTGCTCTGCTCCTTTGGAATTGTTATCTTCCAGCAAACGTCTCCCAGTGCTGCTCTTATTATCTGTGTGAACAGTTTCCAGAGACCCAGCATTCACAGAGGAATTATCAACATTTGGTGGCACCTTAATACTCTCATGTACTTGACTTCCATTTATTTTCTTTTCTGGCTCAAGATCAGGGACCTTAATACTCTCATCTACTTGACTTCCATTTATTTTCTTTTCTGGCTCAAGATTAGGGACCTTAATACTCTCATCTACTTGACTTCCATTTATTTTCTTTTCTGGCTCAAGATTAGGCACCTTCATGCTCTCACCTAATTGACTTCCATTTATTTTCTTTTCTGGCTCAAGATTAGGCACCTTCATGCTCTCACCTACTTGACTTCCATTTATTTTCTTTTCTGGCTCAGGATTTGACAGTTTTTTTGTGTCAAGGTGGTTCTCGGTTGATGTGGCCACTGAAGATTTAGCTTCATGTCTACTTCCATTCATTTCTACAACAAGGAGAATCATTACACAGATAAAATTAATTAAATAAATGTACATTTTGAAACACATGAACCCAAAATTGTATGTAGTTGTTGAACCCTGTAATCAAAGTTATTTTATTAGGCTGAAGATGAAAACATGAGAATCTCTAAACCATACACTTGCAAAAAGTGATATGAGAAGTAAGCACGGCAGAGACTTACGAGACATAGAATTCTTGATGGTAGCATCTTGGACAAGTTGGTCATCATGAACACTAGGATGAGAACGATCAACTGGGTCAGGATCCAAGCCCACAAACCATTCTTTTCGCACCTTCCTACGTGGGACCTCTAGCTTATCTGACATCAAATAGCCCGAAACCCTAAAAATGGTAACTCATTACAACCTTGACGAAAGCACCGCAAGTGATAGGTAGTTGTTATTGGAAGCAAAATATTGAAAATTTGAAAAAGGAAAATGTCACCTGAAAAACAGCACTTCACCATTGTAGGTTGCCAAAGCTATTTCTCTCACCCCATCTTTGTCAATGTCATATAGAAGAGGACTAGAATGCACAGTTGATTGGTGAAAAGCAGGCCAGCCTAAGTACCATTCAGAATATTATATTTAGAAAACTAAAAATCAAACCTAAATTAATCTATCACAATAAGGACAAGCCCTGATTCTAGCAGTCATTCAGTTTACAGAAGTCCGAATAACATTACCATTGATCCCATTCAGTATTCCCTCCCCACCACCACCTTCTATAGTAATATAATTTCCCATAGTTCCTTGAGCAGGAGCCATGAAGAACTGTTGGCCCTATTAACAAGTTACAAGTGATGGTACTAAGAATTATAGGCCATACTAACAAATATAGGCCATGCAAGGTCAAACCAGTTTTCAGTACCAAAAACAATTATGCCTATGTGGTACTTTATTTTCAAATTAAGCATATCTAAAGCCCAAAAAAAATTACCAATATTTCATGATATTTGTTTGAGTTTCTACATCACTAGAGATATGGTTAAATTATAATATATAAGAGGGTAACAAGCTAGTTTTGAAGGGTAGAGTTAGGGCTAAATTCACTTTCTAATAATATTAATCATTCAGCATTACTAAGGGTAGGTTGTCTTTACCTATGTCAAAGTTTAACATATCATGTAGCTCTAGTAAAGTGTTGTATAAGCTAGAACTACCACATTAACCTCCAGAAGTGGTACAAAATAGACACAGGCCAATTGCAATTACTATAATAAGCACTCATGACATGACATGACATGTTTGGGTTGGGATAGGTAACTGCTTTAGAATATATAGTTTCTCTCTGGTCACATAAGATTTGTATGTACTCATATTAGCTACTCATAGCTTCTCATATAAAATTCAAAAAAAAAACTTATTCTGTCTTGAGGCCAAAGCCCTTTTAATCACAAGCCTATGCACCTCCATATTACCAAATACAACCAACCTTAATTTATCTACAATAAAACCATAATAAAATAAGTATCATCAGGGAAAAAGCATATATTTTATACTCTATAAATGTTGCAACCTCAAGAACATCATTGACCCAAGCCTATCACAAAAAAAAAATTAGTAAAACCCCACAATCTTTTACCTGGCATTTTGTCCCCATCAGCACCTTCTAGAACCTCGAGGTAGTGAACAAAAGAGGGAACCACGACCTCAAGCTTCCCATCACTGCAAAGCAAATGGACAGACATTTGAAAAAATGAAAATAAATAAAAAAACACAAATCGCTCAACAAACAGAGCACATAAACACCTGTTAATATCAGCAATCAAGGGGTTTGCATAGATGCTTGAACTAACTTCCGTTTGCCATCTGAGCTCCAAATTCTTAGGACACTTCGAATTCACCAGAGCATCCTCATCTCTATCAAAGCCCATAAAAAAAAGGACATCAAGAAGAGAGTAATTAGAAGTACCACATTTACATACAGTTCTACAAATACTTAGGACATGTTTGATTCCCTTCCAAGTTTTTGGTATTCAATACCATTTTCTAAAACAATTTCGAACTACAAAATCAATTTATCACCAAAATCAAAATTCTAAAAACTGTTTCTAGAACAATTTTTTAGAAAAATAAAAACAGAAACAGATAGGATTTCCATTTTCTCATTCTTTCTTGCAGTTTTCATTTTGTCAACTTCTCCCTCCATTCCACACTCTGAGGTATGCGCTTCATCAGTCCACTGAGCATCCTTGCTTAGTTACATATTCAAAACTAAAAACAGTGTTCGAAAAGGAAAATCAATCACACCCTCAACACCATTCTAATCAGAATCAGAAGCAACCTTGTTAAGTTACATATTGAAAACTAAAAGCAGTATCACAAAATGGAAATAAAACACATCCTCGTAGTACTATTCTCTAATCAGAACTGAAGTTCAAATTCCAACTCGATAACCTAAAGCGACCTCCGCGAAAACCTTTAGAAAGCAGATTACCAGGGACAATGTGAAGCCCCAATTCTACACACGATTACATACAAGTTCCGTCCTAATCAATACCTGTGACTGGTTCACCATATTACACACGACATTACTCGTTCCAGCTCGGCAAAAAAAAAAAAGCGACTACTCCGAAATTAAAGAGATTACCAAACAGGCCTTAAAATCGAAAGCTATGAAGTTAATGCAATGGAGTGTTACATTTCAGGATATCCGAGTGAGTCATCGGAGGCCTCGCGCTCGCGGAAGGTGTTTTTGGTTTTGGAATCATCGGAGAGAGCGACGGCGGCGCGGTGGCGGAGAAGCAGCAGAAAGAGCAGAAGAAGAGGCTTGGTCGGCGAGCACGGTTTCATATCATCTGGTGTGGAATTGATGCGATTGTTGGAAGAAGAGGAAATGAAACCCTAGCTAGCGCAGTGGCAATAGCAGGGTTTCGGTTGTAACCGATCTGCAAGAGAAAGAGTTGACGGTGATGCAACGAAGGGGTTTATTAGAGTTATTACAGCGCAGTTTATACGAAGGAAAAAGGGTTGGTGCATCAATTTTCAATCGGATTTTATTGGGACATGCTTAAAACAATATTAAAAAGGAAAAAAATGGTAGTTACTTCTTCTCTGCAGAAGAAAACATAAACGCCATCATCAATCTCCGTCCTATTTTTTTATTATTTTTATTGTATAACTTTTTAAAAAATATATATTATTATTATTTTTACTTTTCTATTTTATGTGATTTTTTTAAAAATAATCTTACTATTTATTGTTTATTGCGTTGAAATAATGTTGTAATAAAAATATCTAATAACGTAGAATCAAACATTTTAAATGATTAATTATGACTAGAATGCGAATAAATGTGTTTTGATGATAATAAATATTAATA
>Ga0123341_1001788_pt1 | contig 16815 bp, 21 predicted proteins | sample Turbeapinknodule_FD_89959 | JGI IMG/M metagenome (GOLD analysis project Ga0123341, IMG submission 89959) | Root nodule microbial communities of legume samples collected from Mexico - Turtle bean Mexico pink nodule | ecosystem: Host-associated > Plants > Roots > Nodule | place: Mexico: Nepantla...
CTCTCAAATATATGGAACACACCACCATTCACCAGCCTACTATTAATTTTTTAATAAATATTTTTTAAATGAATCAAATAATTTATATATATATATATATATTCATATTTCTTACATGTCTAATTAAAAATATTTTTATCTGGTCACAAATGATTTTGTATTAGTGTTGTTGTTCATTATTAAATCCATTTAACGTGAAATTATTTTCATTTTCATTTTTTATGCTATTTATATATTTTTATTTGATTACAAAGCTACCATATATACTAATTTTGTTGATTAATAGTTATCTTAACTACTTATAATTAGTTTATTAGTTAGTTACTGATTTACACTATGTATCATTAAATTAAAAAATAATGTTTCTTAACACATTATTATTATTATTATTATTATTATTATTATTATTATTATTATTATTATTATTATTTCCGAAACATTAGATGTTACCAAACAACAAGTAGAAAAAGGATTGTAAGAAAGAGAGGAAAGTAGAAGAACTGATTCATCCCAATTCAAAGTGGAGTAAACATTCAAAAGACTAAAAAAATTACAATGGATTTGAATTCTTCTCCTTCCAACTACACAATTCCTGTGAATGGAACAATCCCTGTTGCTTCCACCTTCGCCAGCGCCACCGCGGCGATGGAGAATGCTCCGCCGGCGAACGGTTCGGGGGACCGGAAACCCATTGCTCTGTGGCCGGGGATGTACCATTCTCCGGTGACCACGGCTCTGTGGGAGGCGCGGGGCCAGATTTTCGAGAGGCTTCTTGACCCTCCGAGGGACGCTCCTCCACAGAGTGAATTGCTCACCAGAACCCCCTCGCAGAGCAGGACCAGCATCTTGTACAACTTCTCCTCTGATTTTGTGCTCAGAGAGCAGTATAGGGATCCCTGGAACGAGGTCCGAATTGGGAAGTTGCTTGAAGATCTTGATGCCCTCGCTGGAACTATTTCTGTCAAGGTGCACTTTTAAAGTTTCAATTTTTCTTTGTGTTTTTGGGATTTTAAAAGGGTTCGTGGAGTTTTGTTTTTTGGGTATTGCTTCTTATGTGATTAGAAGGTCAATGGTGATGGGGTTGAACTCAAACTGAGGCACTTGTGGTTTCAGATTTTTTTTATAATTATTTTGTGCTGTGTTTTCTGGTTTTTTTAGGTTTTATGGAAAGATTTAAATTCTCGTGTACACTCTAGACAGCTTTTACACGGAAAAACAGTCAAAATTCATGACTGAAATAAACTTATATCATCTATAATTGAATTTGAATGATAGTATAAAGATTCACATAGCACTTTAATTAAATTCTTGTAAGAATCGGGTATCTGGGTAATGTTTGTAATATGACTTCGTTCATTGAGTGTGGTGTAAAGAGGTAAATGAGGATGATAAGGCAGAACTTTTCAAGTTCAAACTAGGTTGTACTTTGATGATTGGCATTTGTGGTGAATGACTTGTTTGTTTTGTAGTAGGTCAAATGTAGTTTGATACTTGTTTGTATTCTGGAAAACAGGAAGTTTTCACATGAACGTTAATTTAAATTTGGAAACCTGAACTGGCATTTTTACACGTAGTTAAGTGGGGTACTTAACTACATTCTAAATTCTAATGAAGATTTCATTTGATGTACCTATTTTTGACTGTGGTGTTTGTTGTTTGATTGTGGAATAGCACTGTTCTGATGAAGCTAGCACAACGAGGCCACTTATAGTTGTCACTGCTTCTGTTGATAAGATTGTGCTGAAGAAGCCAATTAGTGTTAACATTGATCTCAAAATAGTTGGTTCTGTTATATGGGTTGGGCACTCCTCGATAGAAATTCAACTGGAGGTTACTCAGTCCAATGAAGGTACATTTCTTAGGGCTTATGCGGCTATGACAATATAAGTAGTTGATGGTTTATTCATAACAGTGTACATCATGTTGCATAGACCTTAAATTTCTCCTCGTATCTTTCCACATAAAAATTATACAAACCTTCATAATAGAATCTCATCTTCATTCTTTTTAATATCCTCCAATACTCCTTTTTTTACCAAAATTGCTCCACAACTTATGCCTCGTCAAAATATGCGCAGAGGGCAATGATTCAGACTCCGTAGCACTAACAGCCAACTTCATATTTGTTGCTCGAGACTCAAAAACTGGGAAAGCTGCTCCAGTGAATCGACTTTCACCAGAAACAGATCATGAAAAAGTTCTTTTTGAACAAGCTGAAGCAAGAAGTAATTTGAGAAAAAGGAAAAGGGGAGGGGAAAAGAGAGAGTTTGAGAATGGGGAGAAGAATAGACTTAAGGCCCTTTTGGCTGAGGGAAGAATCTTTTGCGACATGCCAGCTTTAGCTGACAGGAACAGTATTCTTCTAAAGGATACCAGTCTTGAGAATGCTCTAATATGCCAGCCACAGCAAAGGAACATCCATGGTCGAATATTTGGAGGTTTCTTGATGCATCGTGCATTTGAATTGGCTTTCTCGACAACCTATGCCTTTGCTGGATTAGTTCCTTACTTTCTTGAAGTTGACCATGTTGATTTCCTAAGACCTGTGAGTATTTTATCCATTCTTTTACAAATTTCAAAATTTAACTGTTAACATGATTCTGTATCATATACACAGTTGGCACAATCTTTGATATTTCTATAACCAATTTCAATCAACTACAGTTACAAAAAAATTGTTACAGGAGTTTCAAATTGTTTGAATTGACATCCAAAATCTAGATTCTAGGGTAATTGTGTGTTAAGTTTGTGGAAGTGAGAGAGGGGAAGGGAAGTATTACAGTTTTATAACAGTGTTTTTGGGGTGAAATAAAACCTTTAAGTTGTGATCTTTTGAGTAGTTCTATTCTCGGACCTTATGTGTGCTATACAATTTTCCACACATTCTGCTCTTCTATGTGATAAAATGGACCCTTGAACAGGTTGATGTGGGGGACTTTTTGCGTCTCAAATCTTGTGTTCTGTACACGGAGGTTCATGATCCAGATCAGCCACTTATCAATGTTGAAGTTGTTGCTCATGTTACACGACCTGAGTTGCGTTCTAGTGAGGTTAGTCTCTACAAAAATGAACTGTATAAAATACACAATCATTATCAGTTGCACTTTTTCTTCTTGCAACTTCGAAGTTATCAAAGATTGTAATCACCATTGTCCGTTCTTACAGGTATCAAATACTTTCCATTTCACTTTCACAGTGCGTCCAGAAGCCAAGGTGACGAAAAATGGATTTAAGCTTCGAAATGTAGTGCCGGCGACGGAGGAGGAAGCATGCCGCATATTAGAGCGCATAGATGCTGACAACTTGAATGAGTTCTTCAGAACATAAGAGGAAAAACAACAATTAGCTAATAATGTGAGCAGAAGTTCAAAAGATTATAGCTCTTACATAATAAATTTAAAAGCCTCATGTTAGAGAGCACTAGTGTGTCTTTTATGTTAGCATCATGACTTGTTAGAAGGAAATTGGTGCTTAGACAAGTGTATGAATCTGAATTCAGTAGGCACTATTGTGCAAGTAGTATGAGGAAAACATAGTTAAGTTAATGAAAGAAATTGTACTATGAGTTCTGCTACATTTGTTATGCATATGAAATGAAGCAAATTATATTATTACTTCTTAGAAGTCTCATTGTATCTTCCACATAGCAGTTATACAAACCATTTTTGTGCTTCTTCATTTATTGGAGAGGAAAGGAGTAGCGGTTGCAATCGACGACTTAAGTGAGAAAAACTTGATATAACTAAATAATGTAAGAAATATCATATAACTCTAATCTAATCATACCAACATTCTAAATAACTCTATTTTAAAGTTTTTGTAGAAATTATAAGCAAAATACATTATCCACTGCATATTAAACATATTTCAAGATTTAAAAGTATGAATCTTTATCACTAAACACCAAACGTGACAGTATCTCCACTCTCTATTCACGGAAGCAAGAAGATTATCTCTATTGTAAGTTGATAATAAAATCTTAGATTATAGAAAGATTTTTTTTTCCAGAAAAATATTCTATAATAATAAATACTTTTTTAAATATAAATAACATATCATTAAATAAAATTTTGTAGGAGCCTTGAAAAAATAAGATTTTAAAAATATATAACTTTGTAGGACTTACAATCCCATGTCGTATGCACTGAAGATACTCTAACGATGTTTCTCTATTCAAGCAAAACTAGAATGAGGTTCCAATACCAATCCACAATAATAAGAATTATTGTCTAGTAATTTTATGTTTTCAATCCACAATAAAAGAATTATTGCGTATTAATTTTATACTTGTGACCCTTTTAGTTGTGCTTTTTTATCTATTAATTTCAATATTACAGACGTGACGTTATATATTAAGTTGAATATATTGATATTCTTGTAGTTATTATTCCTATTTTGTGGATATATTTAATATTGATTTTGTCATCATTATAGTATTATAAATAGTCTTTAATCTCTTTCAAAAAACTAATAGGCCCATTTAAATAGAAGTGTTATAATCTGAGTTGCCATAATAAATATCAATTCAAAGAAAATGTATATACAAAACAACTCAGTTCTAACTGAAATTTGTTTTCTTGGAAATAATTGAAAAGCTTTGTACATGCTTACTACAAGCTTATGTAGTAGTAGATATGGAGGCTTTCTCCCCCTAAAGAAAATCTTTTACTATATATAAACTGAAGTCTCTTACAAGGATTTTTACAATTTAACAAGAAAAAATAACTTAGAACAATTTTGGCCAGATCAATAAAAAATGAACTGGTACCAGATATTTAGGAGAAGATGCAGCCAAAAAGTGAGTTTAATGAGTGATGTAGCTAAGGTGATCCAGGAAGTGGTTGTGGAAGCATTGGGTTAACTGGCACAGGGAATTTATGGGCTGAACTAACCATGGTTCTCTCATTCATCATTCCAACTTCTTTGCAGACACGGTCAAGAACTGCTACAAAGTCTCTTACAACCATGAAGAGTCTAAATGGATGGGCTTCTTCCTTTGCCAAGTTCCCATGAAAATACTCTGTAATCTCCTTCACAAGGGAGGAAGCAACACTTTCTTGAGCTTGAATTTTTGGAATTTCCTCCTCAGCCATTCTGATGAATTTCTTCACTGATTCTGTAAAATTCTCACTGCTTTGGTTTAACTGCACAACCTCTGCTATGGTTGCAATTCCTTTGGAAAGTTTTGACACATCGCTGCTGAGAACTTCGGAATCCATAGCAGCAGCCTTCTTCACATTTGACAGCTCTGAACTCAGGCTTGATACAACTTGTAGGCCAAGCCTCCTACACTTGCCATCTTCGTTCAAACTAGAGCTTGGAGTTTGATTAGTGTCAGAGAGACGTGCACCTTCGGTTCGACTAATTTCTTGTACAACAAAATGCAGCAAAGTGGTTTTGCCATCTGCGCCTTTTACATCAGCCAGCTTGAGAAGTGTATCAAGTTTGAAAGCCTCTGCATCCCCACGGTTGGTTCCCACGTTCATGCGGTTCCCAGTTTTAAGGACAGCCTCCAAAAGCTTCAAGAACATTCTACAATGTCGCAGCTCTTCACAGGCAGCCTGGAAAAACACCGATCAGAAGAGGAAGAAACTTTAAATCATAACATCTAATGTATACAAGAAACATAATTGAATTCTTCTTGGCCTCTTATGAACAAACTATGTTGAAATAACGCAAGAATAACAAGGAAGGCATGGAAGAGGTAAGACATTGTAGACATATTTTGCTGGAATTGAAATTTCAAATGGTAGTTTTTGAAGTACACTCTATATATGCATCGAATTCCTACCAACAAAGACGTGTATCAAATTCAGAACATCAATCTATCATCTTGACAGCAGCAAGAATAATCCTGAAGAAATGAATAATATCAGTGTGAGATTGATTAGATTACCTCTAGTGTTTGAAAGGATGTTCTAAGATACTCCACTTCAGACTCAAAACTGGCTATGAAAAGCATTGCTTCAATCCTTTTAAATGCGAAGGGTACATCAAGCACTGCCTTCAAAAATTTCTCAGCCAGACCAAGCTTGGTTTGTGAGTCATCTTTATGCTCCCTCAATTTACGTTCTTCTTCCTTGCTTGGTGCCATTCTTAGTAAGCTTTCAAGTAATTCTGTTCCAAGTGCATCAGTACTACCTGTAGAGAGGTAAATTGAAATAGGTGCATCATCAGTATATACAACTACATAGTTGAAAGTGGTTATCAGAACTAACTATGGTCCATTAAGCAACTCTTCTGCAACATAATTATTTAAAGATAACCATGAACTAAATTATGCAACTATCTTAGAAGAGATTATCCTGCAAATCTATGCTTTGAGTAAGAATAGAAAATAAGGAATAGAACTAAAAAACCTACTCTGTAACTGAAGGTGGGAATGAGAAAATATACCTTCTGAAAGTGCTTCACACACTTCTTCTATAGTGACATTAAGCGCTTTCAGCAATATTGAAATATTTTGCGACTTTTTAGGATCGAGTATTCTCTCCTCCTGATTTGGCGGGTGAGAAACAGAGTTTGTAGCTGCATCCTTGCCCTTAGGGTTTGGTGTGTTCACTACAAACAACGTTTCAATCATTTTCTCATTCAATCTGCAGCCAACCCAATTCAATGTTACTCAATTCAAGAACACCAATCGCAACATAAACAACAATTATCAACCACTAAATTCCATCCACAAAACAAGGAAAGGGAATTAAGAAACTTCATAGCAAAACACCATCTTGAAATCATTACATCCAATTTGGGTAAAATAGCAAACTGATATCTAAAACTAAAAGGCTAAAAATTTAACAAACGTTAGGGTTAGAATCTTACTTAAATGAACTGGACTTCATCTGATCCCACACCATTTCACGTTCAGAGCTTGTTCTCACTTTGTCCCAATGCAGGGGCTTCAATTTTGGTTTACCAGTCTCTTCAATTTCCCTCAAACTCCCCGGCAACTCAACATTGGTTGCTTGGTTTTGCAACACAAAAGGCCTCGAAGGAGGCACCAATTCCGGTGGCCTTGAAACGGGTTGACCAACCGGTGTTGACGGTCCCAGCGCTTGAACTCCCCACTGCTTCCTCTGCCGTGGCAATGGCGGCGGTGGTGGCGGAGCAGGGCCTGGAATCTCCCAATGCTTCCTCTGTGGCAAAGGTGGGGGAGCTGGAATGCTTCGAATTTCATCAAACGGTGTTGTTATTGGCATTGACAGTACAGGAATGCTCCAGTGTTTTCTCTGCGCGCCAAAAGAACCTCTTTCGGTTTCCGGTGATGAAAGCAGGGCGGGTGACAAAGGCAACGATGACAAGCCAGGTAACATTAGTCCGTCGGAAACACTCGACATTCTCGGAGACTGATCGAAAGTGTGATGACGTGTCACGTTCTCCGGTGAAGATGGTAGAGAAAAAGCGGAAGACGAAGAAGCATTAGATAGTCTCTGTGGTGGCGGTGAAGATAATGCATTTTCATTTTTCTCCAGTGTTCCTTCGTGTAATGATGATGGTGCTGCATCTGCATGTGCACATGCACTTAATGCATCGTTATCATGTTCAGCAAAAACCGTATCTGGTGTTGAGCACATCGAAGAAGAAGAAGAATGCACGTGCTGGTGGTTGTAATTCTCCGGCGATTTCGGCAGCGTGTTCCCATAACTCGAACTCGCCCGCGGCGGCAAGTTCGTAATAGACCTTTCCGGCGATCCGGAAGAAGAGGAAGAACGCGAGCTAGAGGTCACGCTTCTATCGGCGGCGAACACTCGCCGGGATACCGATCCGGTTCCGCCGGAGCCTCCCAACGACGAACCTCTCGGCGAGTAAAACTCGTCTTCGTCCTCCTCCGCTGTCATGAAACCCGCCTCATCGCGGGGCGCCGGCGGAACCGAAAGCTGCCGCGCGAGCGGGGGAAGCGGCCGGAGCTCCGGCGATTCCATTTTCCTGTCACCATCGCCGACTTCGGTTTCCTCGACCATGTGAGAGTTCACGACGGTGCCCAGGTAGAGAAACTCGGAGCTGGCGGAGGACGTGTGCCGAAGCTTGCGTGTTTCGACGGAAGTTTCGGCATTGCGGCGGAGCGGGCGGAGACCGGTCTCGGAACGGAGTACTTTGCCAGCTGGGGAGGGGGGAGCGTTCCGGCGGCGGCGGTAACAGACGAAGGTGGAGATGGAGATAACGAGTGCAGCAGCGACGACGGCGGAGAGAGCGACTGGGAGGAGTTTGTTGGAGGAGGAACTGGGTTTTGGGGAGTGAGGGAGAATGAGGGAGGAGATGTTGGCAGGAAAGGAGGCAAAGGTGATCGGAGAAGGAGGAGGAGGCGAAGAAGGGTATAATGGGAAAAATGGTGATTGTGTTGTTGTTGTGGTTGCTGTTTCTGGTGTGGTGGTAATGGTGGTAGTGGGGATGGTGGATGAAGAAGGGTATTTGGGTTTTTGTTTTGAGGCTGAAGGAGAAGGATGAGGAGGTGGTGGTTTTGGTGGTTGAGAAGGAGAAGGATGAGAAGGTGGTGGTTTTGGTGGGTCAGAAGGAGAAAGAGAGGTTAAAGGAATAAAGGGTTCATGGAGGATCCTTCTGTTGAAGAACAAGGGTTGTGAAGAAGCCAATGCACACAACAAAAACAAGTAAAAGAAGAAGAAGAAGAAGAAGGAGGAGGAGATTTGCATTTTCTGTGTTGTGTGAAGTGAGTGAGTGGATGAGTGAGAGAGAAAGAGAGTGAGATATGTAGTTATGGCAGTGGGGACTTTTGGTGCAGAGAAGAAAGAAAGAAGAGAGAGTGTGAAAAGGTTGAATTTATGAAGAGATGAAAAGGGTGTTGCATACAGCTAAGATTCTCTTGGTCGTTCTGTTTCACTACTTGAAGCTTTTGCACTTCCACTGTTCCATACTCTATGCTTATGGAACTTCTTCACACTGTGTTTGAGTTGGGTGATTTAATTTTAGTGCATGCCACTACTACAACCCAATCATTGTTTCACCTTTCTCTTTCTCTTTTTTTCCTATCTTTTTTCTTTCCTTTTAACCTTTTGACATTTTTGGTTAATTGGTACATGGAAACAGTGTCACAGGCCACACTGATGAAGATTTTTGTAGGAATATTTGGTATGCAACATTCACAGTTTTTCCTTCAGTATGAGGACAACCAAAGTAGTTTTCTAATCTTGAGATTTGAGTTGCTTTTAGAATGAGTGTTCAAACAGATAATAGTTATGTACTTAATGGTACAGTGTAAATTTAATATTTCATCAGATTATGACCCAATATAAACTTAATTAGTATGTAAAAATCCTAAATGCTTGAACAGAACTTACACTTCAGTTGACAGAGTTGAATTAAATTTAACTTTAATGATAGTTTTTAATTGTTTGTGAATGTTAAATCTTTTACAGCATAAAAAACAGATTAGCCGTATCAAAATTATTATTAAAAAATGAATCGAAATAAATATAACATACGAATTATGAATGGAAATTAATACAGTAACATTTAATTCTGATGTTGCAACTCATTTACTGTATCTATAAATTCGTATTGTTTTTCCTAAGATTTGTTTTCACAATGCTAAAAATCATAATTATATAAGTAACACCAGACATTCAAACTTAATTTAATTAAACTAACCAACTTTCCATGAGTTGTATAAATACTTCTCATAAGTACTTCTCAGCATTTCTCATAATCTTTTAATTATTAATGTCCATTTTTTAACTAAAATTTGTTGGTTAATCTTTCCCTTCATTTAAAAAAAACAAGAAATGCAATATTATTTTAATTTTAATAAAATATTTATGATTTTTTTATTGCTACGTTACCATAAATACATCTATATGATGTAATTAAAAACTAGATGGAGAATAAATATATAAATGAGTAAAAATAGTTAATGTTTAAAAATAACATTTAAATACAAATAATTTTAAAATGTCAATTATAGTTTATATACATTTTTCACCATTAATCCTCCGAAGTGTCTCGTGACGAGACTCGTAGCTTCAAAACGGACAATATATCAAATGCGTTGATTGATTCTAATAATGTTATCTCAAAAAACTTAAAATTGGAATATTAACACCGTCTATGAAAACAAAACGAGATTAAAAAACGAATCTTCCTTCCTAAGAGAATGGAACACGAAATTCCAAACTTCAAAGCAGACAATATTTCAAATATACCCTAATAATACTATCTCAACAAATTTGAAATCGAAACGTATAGAGAATCATATAATATTAGATAAGATAAAAAGATGTGATAATGATAAAGGATAAAGTTTAAGGAAGGTTAAGATTCTATGTTATTCTTATTTGTCTTGTTTTCGTACTTCTATAAACATGTTGAAATAACAAAACAAAAATGCATTAACAAACAGGATAATTGATGTTAGTTTAAAAATGGTTATTATAATGGTGATGCAGGGATTATATTCGGAAATGAAAAGTGTGAAATTGTAATTTGATTAGAGACAAAAAACGATGGACTTTCGGTGTTACTCTGACGCGGCGCATGAATTAAAAAAATCTCAAGTCCTTAAAAAGAAGAGATGGAAGCAGTATTTAGTTTGACAAAATGACAAGAAAGAAAGCCAAAAATATACAAACTTCCTTAAAGTCCGGGGAAACATGTTTCATTGACCATGATAAGGATGGTGCAGTGAAAACCTGTGATTTTAAAATAAGGATGTTTTTCACTATTTTTCATTATTGGTCTCACCAAGTAAATTTTTGAACCAAATGATTAACACGATAAAGTGGTGATTAAAAGATGGAGTATTTTATTAGGGAAATGTAAAAAAAGGTCATAAAAAAGTCATATTAACATCTTTTAAGAAAGCATTGGTCCCTTTGTTTTTCAAATCAGGTACACTTTTTTTCCCTTTAAATAATAAAAGTCTCATGAAATAAAATGCTTGTGGATTATAGTGTTTTCTTTTTACTTGTGGGGTAGCAGTAAGCCTACCTCATTAACCTTATGCTATGTTCATTCTTTTGGTGGAAGCTTTAAAATACTTTCATGGATACAAAAAAGATTTTCCACTGTTGAAAGTTGCCTCCTCCTACAAAGATAAGGACATAAAGGAATGATTGAATGAAAACACAGAATAGACACAGTAAATCCATTTTAATCATTCATGCGTAAGTTAATTTTAACTTATAATTAAACTTTTTTCTCTTATTTTTCACTTCTAGAATAAGATTATGGAAAAATTCATTCAAACAATTATTCGTAATCATTATTATATGTTAGTTCATAGATATTATGGATGTCCACCGTCTTTAATTTTAGTCCTGACAAAGATGCAAACATTTAATAATATTTTTCTTCATTGTGTTCTCTTCTTTTTTTGGCCAGTCTCCTAAACTAACTAATTCACTTTCATTGTTGATGTTGCCAAAAATTTGTTCAGAGTATAAATACTAAACATCCAGATTGATTCTGCTTGTGCAGTGTTTGATGATTACGTATTTTACATCCTAAAATTCAAAAGTAGAAAAAGAATGATTGTGAAATTAGAAATAAACAATTTAAGAGTACCAAATTGTATTTCTGCCATACAAACGTCAGTTAAGTATGCTATAACCAAAAAAACTATTGTGGCTTTGATGGAGTTGGAGATGATGGTGGCTTCAAATCCGGGTACTGCAAAAGAGAAAGACAAAAATTATTGAGATTTTTATTTCTAAAACATAAATGTAAGAAAACAGTAGTAAGTATTGATGTTTATTGTGGCTCTGTTTCATGTTTTCAAATCATGCAAGCAAATATCTTAATAACAAAATCAATCAAATTTATAAAAAAAAGATTGGCATCTTCCATTTTTAGCATACTGGAAATATATAAAAGAGAACACACATGAACTGACAAAGTTGGAATCACCATTGTGGGATCCAGTCTATACTCCAATGGACCTTTCCATCCCAAATCAGCTAAATCAAGTTCATTCTTAAATTTACATATTGACACCACCAATTGAGATACACAAAGTTCTGTGCATGTGATTGCTTGAGATACAATTACTGTCAATATTCAACACTTCAATCTAAAGGTATGATTTCTTCTCACTATTTAAAAATATTGCATAACTGTTAACTACAAACGTAGATAGCCATAACTTCTGAATCTTGAAGGTTGTTGTGAACTTGCATCAGAATAGAGAGAAAATTAAAGAGCAAATTAAAAGCACGCAAATGGTTCCTCTTTTATTTTTTATATCCAATAAGGTTGCTATAATTGATATGATATCAAACCATCAGAATTACAATGTTCTTTCCAACTATCATATGCACCCATGAGTCATGGATGCAACTATTTATACTCAGCTGGCTTGGAACGCTTGTAATCCCTTTCTTAATATCTAAAAACAATTGAGACGGTTGGGTAGGGTACTTTGAAATTTGAATTATGACATTAAATGATAAATAAAGTTGCTGCCACTGCCACGATACCAGTGAGTTGTAGCATAACGAGGTGCAGTTAAAAGGTAAAAAGAACAGGTCAATAAGTTACTCCATCATTACTACCAATCAGGGTGGTAAAAAGCATAGAATCCCAGTGGAGTAAGAAAAGGCCCATCAAGAGAATTACTTCCTAGGATTCTTTTAAATTCCTGGAAGGAGGGTATTCACTATTCGATTAGCCTCAAGACACCAGGAGTAACTTCATCAATTCTGTGTCTTTTAAGTTATTCATATCTGTTTTGTTTTTATTTTTTATATTCCTATGATCTTTGCAAATGATGAACTGGAAAATCATAGAGGCTAAAATTATATTTTCTAAAAACAAGAATGAAAATAATTGGGAGTTTTTGACATTTTAATATATTTGCCCCCCTCCCCCACACGTAAGTAGTTAGTTCTGCCCATGGGACATAGGTGGATTTGGTAAAATGATAATTGCTAACAACCCTATAGATAATCGTAGGGATTTGTATTCAGAATCTTTCAGTCTTACTGTTATCATTTCTGATATGAGAGGTTTATAAACTGCCAAAGCTAATTCAATATATCCCGCTTAAACCATTTTCTATCATCTTCTAACTCATCATGACTCGAGATATTACTTCAATCATTAAAAGGATGCCACAATGTTGTCCAGCCAAAAAGGGAACAATGATGTAGCTCACTGTAACCAAAGGAAAGAAAGAAAAGCTAACTGAGGCATAGTGAATAGTCCACAGGGTTTCGTTTAATGTAAATAGAGGATAAGACCCCCAAAGGAGGAAAAAGGTAAAATGGGTTTCTCAGACATCACACTCATTAGCCATAAAGAAACTAGAGTACTCGAAAGTTAAAATATTGGGATTGCATTACTTTCCAACATGATTGATAGTGAAAATATTTTTTGAGAGTATTTCAATACTATATCAACATACCTCAACTGTGTTTTCCTAGGATCAGTTGTCATGTTAATCAGTACAACAAAACAATGGACCTAAAACACCAGTTGCAAGGCTCGTGCGGTGGAAGATATAGCACAGATGCTTAAACGAAGAAATAGAGATACATTGAAGTGGAACAATAACAGAGGTATTAAGATCTAAAAAATATAATACCAACAAATAGATGCTGAATACAAATCCTTAATATTATTTATACTGGGGTTACTTGCACAGTACTAAACCTAGTCCAATCTTTCAAAGCCTAAATAACCTTAAAGTCTACACCTCATTAAAACATTGCATTCTTGTCATTTGGCAACTAATTATTCAGAAATCACATTAAATTCAAAACAAAATAAACTGCAACAAATATGTATAACTAGATTAGTGAAGAAGTTGTCCCTGCATTTAAGCCAACCTGATATATATGCAGACAAACACATTAAGCCAAAGTGTGAAAATTTGTGAGTAAATTTCTGAAAAGAATGAAAACTATTGGCATAATTAATTTGGCCTGAACATTGATGTTATCAGTGTGAACCCAAATACAATACACTTTTGCCACAGTACTAATTTCACAGTAACACATGAGCTGAATAACAGTAATTTGGAACAAATTTGAGTTGCATAACTCATCGATCAACATTAACTAATTGACTGTTCTCAATTTAACTGTTAAACATACCCTTTTAGAACATGAAGAAACATGATACGAGAGAGTTGAGGATAACATACATTGGGATAAGGAGAGGAGGACACTACAGCCCCAGTTTTCACTTCTGGAATAGACTCTGCAGAACTTTTCACATTACCATTGTCCACCTTTTGGTTTTCAACAGGGGAGATCTCTTGGGATAACGAACTCTTATTTTTACTATCATTTTGCTGGATACGTCCATTTCCATTTGTATTGAGTTCCTTTGAAGATTTTACCCTTTTCCTTATATGCACAGAAGGGGGCAAAAGGGAATCCTGTATAGCCTGCAACCATGAAGACTCTTTTACCTTACTTTGAACAGATTTTGTGTAACAGATTCGTAAACTCCTTTTTTGGCATCAAGTTTAACTGAAACTGAATTACCAAAAATTTGATTTTTGAATCCACTACTTAGATATTTCTAATACTCTGAAGAGCAAGAATCTTTTATAGCTCTATTATAGGTGTTTTGATAGAGACAATGAAGAAAACCAACTTACAACCAATTTCAAAGGTTTTCATAATGTTAAGAAAAAATGTATAGAATGTAGACAGATGTTTGTTCTGAATTTCTGCAAAACAAACACAAGTGAAAGAGAAGAGAATGGCCATACCATCCAACCTTGCTCGCCTCTAACTCCACCTTTGATTGCATAGGCCTCTTTGAAACCATTCTTAAATAGTAACTCGGCAACTTTCATGGAATTATCATCAAAACTACCTTACACTCAAAAAGAGAATAGGGTGAGAAATTCTGCAGACATGTATAGTCTACTGTTTAAGAAATTATATTATTCTCGTTAACAATAAGATTCCTTTGTTCTTAGTCAGAGCTATATTGTAAGCAGATTTTTTTTCCCCAAAAAGATAACATAAGTGAAGTGTCCAGACAAAAGCTGTAATTCAAACAAATCACTCAATTGTAGGAAAATGAAAATGAAAAGTTGCAGATGGGCAAAAGCTCTCCAGGCACTTTCCAAGCCAGATAACCACAGTTTGAATGAGTCCTCTATTCACTCCACAAGAGTATAATGAAACATGAAATGGGGAGATCTTTTCGAAAGAATCAAAGTAGATAGTAGCTATCTATCAAGTGCAAAGTCAACAGAAAAAATTCTCATTCAAATAAAACCAAGTCAAGGGAATAATGGTAAGGAAACTGGATTGCTGCCACATTAAAATGTATACCCACTACCCATATTACATAGCACTGTATAATGTATCTTGTTCAAAATGGCAAAATTAAATTTTGTAGAGACATTTATTATGTCCCGGTATGAGGAAAGCAAAACACAAAATAATGTCAATTAATCAGTCAAATAACTTCATTCAGATTTCCTTTCTTCAAGCTTAATTGCCCTTTCCAGTTAAATTCAGTACATACTCGCTTTAAAATTTAAAAGGGAAATACATAAATCATATCCAATTACTTTCACTTAGCATCTCTTAAAGATGAACGGACTTCTATAGGAAAACATCAATACCATTCCAGTATATGCCAAATTAAACAATCCAGAATATCCACTTTTGCTCTAAACTTCTAAACGCAAATGTCGGCTTCTTTTCGATGAAACAGAATTATTATCTAGTTTCCTTTTTCCACTTCAATAACACACATGGTTCAGAATTCAACTTCACAGAGAAAACAATGCTTTAAACCGCGTGTTCAAGATTTCATGTTAACTAATATCACTAAAATAGCGTATATAAATGTTCTCATCCCAAGGATTAACGTTTCAACTCTTCAGTTCATCGCAAAGTTTATGGCAGATCAAAGTAGTCTGCATAAATAGGTATTTCAGAATGAGCTACGTCCAATGCAAAATTCCAAGATCATTGCAACATGAAATACTATTCTCTCTCCCATTCTCTATTTTTTATTTACCTGTCCAAAACACAGAGAGCAGTGTTCGACGCGTCCTTGAACTTCCCCAACACCTTCTTCAGAAACTCGTCTTCATTCCCACCATCAGTGAACTCAACATGCACCACTTCCTTCTCAATAAATTTCAAATTCGGCGACCTCATAAACCTCACGCTCTTCTCATCCCTTATGTCCAACAGCTGCGAGCTCGGATCATCGCGGAGCCTCCTGAAGGCGTCAATCGCCGACACGAACTTGCACTTCTTGAAATACTCCTCCGCCAGCGGAATCGCCACCAGCCAAATGAAGGCGCAGCCGGCCACGAAAAAGGGGTACCGGTTGAAGAAGCCGTCGATGGAAACCACAACGGACTCAATGTTGATTTTGCCATCGTCGGCGGCGACGTCAGCTAGGCACGGAAAGGGTGTGAAGAGGTTGAAGAGGGTGAATGAGAAGAAGGGTTTTGCTAATGCATTGGAAGAAGGTATTTGGAGTGAATGGGGTTGAAAAGGTTGAATTGTGGAGTGTTCTGGGTTGTGGGTTGAGAAATTAGAGAAGCTTTTGAAGCTTTTGAAGGTTTTGAGCTTGTGGGGTTTTGGGGAAAGTGGATAAGGAGAGAGAAGAAGAGAGAGAGAATCCATGAGAGTGTGGTTTTGCAGAGACACACTCTTCTCCAAGTTATTTACTATCTTCTCACACCAACCTTCAAATTTATATTCAATTTTTATTTATAGTAATAAACTTTTAAAAACCTGCATTAAATCTACTTATTATTCTATATATTTTTACTCTAAATTCACATACTTTTAAATTATAATTATTTGAGACTATGAAAGAAGGAAAATGGAGAAGGATGTGTTAGTCACGGAGAATACTATGGAGGACAAATTTTTAAAC
>Ga0123341_1001790_pt1 | contig 16808 bp, 10 predicted proteins | sample Turbeapinknodule_FD_89959 | JGI IMG/M metagenome (GOLD analysis project Ga0123341, IMG submission 89959) | Root nodule microbial communities of legume samples collected from Mexico - Turtle bean Mexico pink nodule | ecosystem: Host-associated > Plants > Roots > Nodule | place: Mexico: Nepantla...
GAATGAAGTAAATATAGTTCTATGTAAAGTATTATATTTAAAATTTGTTAAAATATAAAGAAGAGATTTCAATAAGATGGTTAAAAAATTAAAATACTCTTATACATTTACATACATATACAAAAAAAAAATAGATTCAAAACAAAATTTTAATTATGTTTAATGAAAGCTTCTAACAACCTTCGTACTTGAATTCATATTTTTATCTTAACTGAATGAATTGAACCAGAAATACAATTTTAATTTATTAGTAGCAAGAATAAGTTTTTTTATAATTAATAAAATTTTAAATTTTGAAAAAAATAAAATTTCTTATCCAGTCCGTAAGTCCGCAAGATACCTCTTATGTGACACGAATCCTAAAAAAATAAACTCACATTTCTTGCGTATGACGTACCTATCCTAAAATAAACTCACATTTCTTGCGTATGACGTACCTATACGAGGTGGCCCAGACCACATTGTTACACCCTATAAAAATCACTTTTGTTACCCCTATAAAAATCACTTTTAAGACTTTGGCTTGAGAATAATACAACCTAAATCAGGAGGGTGGTAGTATACAACTGGGATACTCCCTTCATACTTTCACACATTAGTTTGAGTCAAAATAACATAGATTAAGAGACTATAACTTCATTAAGATTGCGTTTCCAACATGCTCCAAGGTTCCTACGATCTTAGGGACAGATTTGCTGATACAAATAGATATACCCTTGTGCAGTTTTATAGAGACTCAATTGTTTAATTTGTTCAAGGGTATTTTTTCCAAATAGATCCAGAGAAAGGACAATGTAGGACTTGGCTTTGTGGGGTTGAATTTGACTAACTAAAAGAACTATTCCTGTGATGCATTTATTTACTCGTTGAATCTCAATCGTGTGGATTTAGAAGTTATATTAGACGAAGTGTTTTTGGTTTCTGACTCCTGCAATGCTTGCTTCAAGCTTTCCACTATCTGATTCATGGAGGGTCTGTCTTCAGGATTCTTCTTCAAGCAGCAATCTGCCAAGTTGGCCACTTTCCGAGCTGCACCAAGAGAGTATTGGTTCTTGAGACGTGGATCAATGATCGTGTTGAACCTGCTACTGTTAGCAGGGTAGTTTTTAACCCATTCTACAAGCTTTTGTTCCCCTATTGGACGGTTTCTATTCAATGCACGTCTCCCTGTGAGGATCTCATAAAGCACCACACCAAAACTCCAAATATCACTCTGAACTTTGAGATGACCCGTCTGAACATACTCTGGTGCAGCATATCCCTGTGTCCCCACTACCTGATAAATACACACTTTGTTAGAATGCTTAGTTTAGTTCTTTTAACAATGATACATAATCAAAGCAATGCTGCTTAATTGCCAAAACTAGATAATCTGTGATGGTTACTAATAATTGCATATATGTTGAGCCATGACTCATGATTGAATACTAGTGAAAATTAAAGGACTTCAACCTACCGCAGTAGATACATGAGTCTTATCACCTGTTGGACCCTCCCTTGCAAGACCAAAATCTGAAAGTTTGGGATGGAATTGCTTGTCCAATAACACATTTGAGGATTTGAAATCTCGGTAGATCACCTTCCAATAAAAAAGTTAAAACAAGATAAGATTATAAACCAGGGCAGATAACTGGATATATCTAACTTGCATTTAGAATATTCAACATCATCTGAATCATTATTATATGCTTTGTGTTAGGATTATATTATATTAGAAGGTTAACATTGTATTAATCCTGAATGAGATACTGTTAGTAAATAAATAGATATATCAGTTTACATTTCTGTTATATCTAGCCTATATTATCTCTATCTGTGTTCTCTCTTTTGAATAATACAATTTTTTCTTCTTCTTTCCATCTTTCTATCAGATATGATCCCACACACCACATAAAATTTGCATCTCATAGTATGTATGTTTCTTCAGTTCTACCATGAGACAAGCTAAATGCTTTTAGTTGGGGAGATCCAAAAAGCTAAAATGTGTTTTCAATTTGTTCTTCTAATTATTGGTGCTACTACCTTAAAGGATAATCAATTAGAAACGTGAAGCATCTCTCAACTACAATGTACCTGAATCTCCAATCCGTTATGTAGATAGTACAATCCTTGAGCAGCACCGAGCATGATCTGCAATCTTGTTGGCCAAGGCAAATGAGGTAAAGAAAAACTAAAAAGATGATCTTCTAGACTCCTGTTAGACATGAACTCGTATACCAACAACCGTTGGATTCCTTTTTGACTGTCTATAGAGCAGTATCCCAGAAGCTTAACCAAATTGGGGTGGTTAGCAACGCTCAGAAATTGAACTTCTGCAAGCCATTCTTTATGCCCCTTCACAAAATAGAATATAAAAAATAGACAAACATGAGAAACCAAGTATATTTTTAAAGAGTCATTCACAATCATACATAGATTAGCACTCGAACCAATCAACCACCTAACCATGATGAGAGGTCACGTACCGACCGACCCTTGACAACGAGTCAAGGGTTGACTAAGTCAGTAGGATTAATTCATAGTTAAGGGTTGTTTATTGCAACCCTAAACTTGAACCAACTTCCTAATCCGGCTCCCCAATGAAAGTTTATTAAGGTAATATAAATAGCACGCATTTTAAGGAAAAATGTACGTTATTGTTATTGTTTACAGTACTATGACATCCAAGTGTTAACACTCTGACTGATTTGAACGTTGTATTGACTTCTGCAGGTATCATTCCCGCCTGTGGAACAAGACGACCAAGAAAAGGAAGAGGAAACAGGAAGCTTGGAACATCAATAACCGATCGAAGGTATAGGCAGGAGGGATCGTTCTCTAGATCCCAAACCCCAAACCCATTCAAGAACAGATTACAATTCACAATCATAATTTTTGTAGAAATAGAGTAATTTTGAAATAGTAGTCGTCAAATTACTGTAACTTTGAATTTGACTTATCAAAGTAATATTTTCCATTTTCAAAGTACTAGTCAAGTGTTGACATAATTCAGGGACAGCAAGCATAACTGACTGAGACTCTGTAAATTGTTGTCCACTGAAAGGTAACATGCAGTTCCTAACAGCCATGAAAAGAAGTGACTTATCCATGATTCATAGAAGTTTTCTGATTTAGTTTTTTCGGAAACTGAATTTGCCTTTCATATAAATTATTTTAGCTTATAAATATATTATTTTAACCTTTTCTTTCGTACAAGAACCACCTACACCAATCCTACACCAATCAAAATCAGTGTATCTTGTATACATTGTATCACGCATGCAATAATCCATTGGAAGATCTTTCAACAATTCTAATCTAAACAAAAAGAAGGGACAGAGCATATCATAGTCATGAAAACCACAAATTATTGAGATTGAGAACGAGAAAAAGAAAGGTAGTGAAGAAGGGGTGTGTGTATAGCACCTGCAAGCCATGGTTGTTAAGTTTTTTTATTGCGGCTACAATTGGATCAGCTCCATCTTCACTAATGGTTCCTCTATATACTTTTCCAAAACCACCTTCTCCAATCTTGAGCATCCTGTTGAAACCATTTGTTGCATCTACAAGCTCTTTCAAACTGAAAATTCTGTAACTCTGTTCCTTCTCTTTGTACAATTCTTTTATGCTCCTCAGCGATGGTACCGTGCTGGGGGACTTTGGTGCTCCATTCACCACCTGAGTTTTCTTCTTCCGTCCCTTTGGGAGTTCTGGGGGGGATTTTGATTTGTTCTTGAAGAAGAAACAGTTCATTTTCTAATCATCCAAGTTACAGAGTTTCTGAGCAGAACAGGGTATAGAAAAACAGAGAGTTCAAGAGATAATGAAAGCAGATGAAGCAAATTATGTTTCAAAAATGAGATAACGAATGAAATGGAGATAAGAGAAAAAAATGGAAATGGGTTTGTTCCCTGGAGCAGAGGAAATTGAAGAATAAGAAACAGGGGAATTAAGGAAAGAACCGCGTGGAAACCCGCGTTTAGTACAGAGAACACAACATTAACACTTCAAAATCTTTATTTTCATGCTTATGGAACACCCTTAGTCCAATTCATGGTCAAAATAAAATAAAGCTGATTGCACCTTTGTTTGTATGAAAAGAAAAGAAAAAAACTTGTGTTATGAATTATTAAATTTCTCAGTGAAAACATAGACCCTACCCACTTGTGTGTCCATAACCAAATAAAATTAAAAAAATTACACACAAAAATAAAATAAGAGAATGTTTTAGCTTTGGTGATTCTAAAATTGTGTGAATGAAGCATTAGAGATTTTATTTGCCAAAAGGTAGTTGTTCGTTTAGTGTATGAATGTATATAAAAAACCAATGATATAACTAAAATGTTTTTATATGAACTTTTGAGTGAAAGATGGGAAAATAGAAGATGAGTTTCGTTAGTGTGAACTTAAAAAGAACTGCTAAAAAGTAATCATAATGATAAAGATGGAAGTGGAGACTTCAAAGTTCAAGAGGGTACATTTTTATAATATTATTATTATTATTATTATTATTATTATTTTATTAGGAGGAATAAGACTTTCAAACTTGGCAAAGAGACTTTGGCGTCTTCAACAACCACCAAACTTACAGAGAGAACAATAAAAATGATCACATCAGCATGAACAACTAGAAAAAAAAGTGGAGAGTTTTTAAGAAAATGTTACTTTTTAAAAAAAAATTGATAATTACACAATAAAAATATACTAATTTATAATTATGATTACATGATATAATTCCAAAATTAATTTATTTTAGTAAAATATATTTTTCAGTTATAATTTAATATAAAGTTATCAACACTCTTCCCTTTTATCCATAAAACAAGAAACTAAAAGACCTCAGACTTGTTAAAAGTGTTACGTGATAAAGAATAACGCGTATAATTTTGTGGAGAAATAATATTATTTATCGAAGTATGGTTGGAAAAATCTATCTTTTTATTAAAAATGCATAATCGCATAACATTAAAGAGAGAAAATAAATGTAAACACAATTTATTAAAATAATAACTTTTAGACTTGGATTATTACACTTCAAGAAAATCATCAAATAGAAATCAATTTTAGAAACAAAAAATAATTAGTTGCTATAGTGACTAAATTAGAGACTAAATAAATGTTTGTTTCTAAATTAGTTTCTAATATTGTTAAATGGTTTCTAAATTGGTATTTAATTAGCAACTAAGGTTTTGCTACCAAATTTAAAATCTAAATAATTGGTAGTTAAAACTTTGGTTGTTAATTAGATACTAATTTAGAAACCATTTAACAATAATAGAAACTAATTTAGAAACCATTTTTTTTTAAGTTTCTAAAATAGTCTATAATTTAGTTACTATTGCAACTAATTATTTTAGTCTCTAAAAATTAGTTTCTATTTGATGATTTTCTTGTAATGTTATGTGCGATAATTTTTGTACTTTATAGTTTATTGGCCACAAAATATTTTTTTATGTTATTTATTATAGTTCTTAAATGATAAAATAATTTTCGAACAATTAAATAGGAGAAAAGTAATTAAAATATTTGTAGTGATTTTAGATAAAACTAACGTTACCAAAAAAGCAATAAATTTAATGAATTTCTAAATATTGAAATGTTTTTATGAAATACGTATTGAACACATTATTAATCAATATAAAGGAAGTTGCTTTATGAGCATAGTGTGACTTAGTCTTGCAGTTGACATGTTTGAAACTAAGATCATGTTCAAACTAAAAAGCAAGTTGTTGCTCAATAGATATACACAATTCCCATTCTCTTCTTCTTCTCCTTTATGATAGATTACTCCTTAATCATACTAATATTGGAACTTCTATTTATAACTATTCACTAATCACAACAATAAAGGAGAAAGGAGAATGTATTTACAAATAATTGACAGACACGTCCAATCTAAAAAATAACTAAATTGAATATTCTTCTATATACATAAAAAATTATCAACTAAAAAAATACACATTTCGTGATTTAAAAAATTATAAATAAATTACAAGTTAAGTGAAGTGGCAAATTTAGAAAAGAAAAAAATAGAAAATGAATGAAAAAATGAAATGAATGAAAAAATGAATTCCGTTGCCGGGACTTGAACCCGGGTCTCTCGGGTGAGAGCCGAGTATCCTGACCAACTAGACTACAACGGACTTGTGATTATATTATTGAAACAACATTAATTATTTATAATCATTATATCCTAAATTCCAATTAAACTATCGCGTTAGCTTCGAGTTAAGCTAAACACTAGTAATTTCATCACGCAATAATAATGGTACAGTGTTGGATTGATTAAATTGGGGTAAGTACTAATACGGTATTACATAAAGGGTTTGCTATTGATTATGCATTTTTTGTTAAAAGATTTAAATGTATATACTTCAGACAGTGTTGCTAAAATAATTGCTATTTGAAGTGCATTTTGCATAGGTAGTGCTAGGGTTATAGTTGAGTGATTTTGGGTAAATTTTCATGACACTGTATTTTTAACCACTTCACTAGTTTAGGCATTTACTATTAAGTATTTTATGTTTTGATTAATGGTCATAATGGAGTGGAATAATGTGAAGTTTCATCATTTCAATGAAATGAAATAGAGTTTAATGTAAATGCAATGCATTTTATTCCATCTTTTAGGGAGATAAGCCTTTGTTGTTATTGTAATGAATTTTATTCTATCTTTTAAGGAGATAAGACTTTGTTGTTATTGTAATGAATTTTATTCTGTCCAATGTCTTGTCATATAATTTTTCTGGTGGTTCTATCATAAAAATATCTTCTATAATCTTATTTCACTCATCATAACTACAAGAATTTGGATTTCTCTGTACATAATTGAATATGTGTTTTGGGAAGACACTACGCTAGTCTTGTTAGGTTAGACTTCAAGTCACCGTTTTCTTATGTTAGGCACCTTATATAGTGTCATTCTAGGATTACTAGATTGTTTGAATAAAATGGAATCTAATGTGAAGGATTCTAACCAATATCTTTGTTTTATTTTGTTTTAATTTGGTAATTTGGTGATAGGCCTAAAACACCAAGGCCCATTTGAAATAGAGAAAAGTCTATAAGGTTCAGAGATTTCATCTAGAAGAAAATGAGTTGTCAAAATTATATTATGTTTTCTGTTAGAAGTTACAGTTGTCTCATAGTTATTAGTTGACAAGAATATTATAAAATGTATTTGTGTATTTAGAGGAGGCAAAAAATAATATTGTTAGAATTTTCATATCTTTAGTTAGTTCTTTCTCACAGTGGTTTCCTTACCCGCATCTTTTTCTACCCTTCCCCCATTAATGTAACATTTTGGTGTTTTCATTGACCCACCTCCATGTCTCCCAAACCAACCAAAGATATGGAGGATACCCTCTAATCCATCCTTGACAAATTGGCCAACCTCTAGACCCAGCTTCACACCTCAGAGAAAAACCATGAGGTACGTTATCAAACTCTCTAGCAAACTTTAGAAGCACGCCAAGCCGCTTTGGAATCAAAACAAGAGTCAATCACTCATACCTTTACTGGCCTCTTCATCACCTTATAATCTCAAACCACCTTTATTCTCCTTAATGTTGATTCGGCTTCTCCTTTTACCAACTTTTCCCTTGATGCTACATCCTCCATCCCATCCCCTGTTATCAATAACTCACACGCTACTTTCACTACCTCAACAACCATAACTATACCTCCCCATTCATCTTTTCCCCTCACTTCTCCCACACTACGACCACCCAAAATTCAACTCTCCTTCTTTAATGGTTCAGACTCTTTAGACTGGTGGTTCCAAGAAGATCAGTTTTTTCAATTTTAGAATATTCCTTGGGACTCTCGTTTAAATATGGTTGTTTTTTATATGCGAGGTGATGCACTGAATTGATTTAAATGGATGTATCAAAACCACCAACTTAGTGATTGGATTTCTTTTAGTAGAGTCTTGGAACTACATTTGGGACCCTCAACATATGCTAATCACCAGACAGATTTATTTAAACTGCATCAACACAACATAGTTACAGAATACCAAAAGACATTTGAAATTTTTGCAATCGGGTTATGGATTAACTCTTGAGATGATACTTAATTGTTTCATCTTTGGCCTTGTCCCTGAAATTCAACGGAAACTTGTTGTCTTACAGCCCACCTCCATCACATAGGCCATGGGCCTAGCCAAGCTTCTGGAGTCAAAAATTACCGATTCCAAATGTCCATTACGGTTTTCCCCTCGACTTCCACTTCCACACTTCCCCTTGCATCACCCTCCATTCCTATAAAGAACTTGACATCAACTCAACTTCAAGAACGTATGGCTGTTGGATTGTGTTACAATTGTGATGAAAGGTTTTTCCCAGTAACAAGTGTTCAACTCACCGTTTCCTTCTCTTATTAAGTGAGGAATATGCGTTAGTAAACCATGTGCAAATTGACAGCAACACCCCCTCAACCCCTAAAACTGATACCCCTACACACATTCATCTCTTCTTTCAAGCTTTATCAGGCACTCCCTCAACCCATACTTTTAAATTTGAAGGCCACATTGCCCACATTCCGGTCACTATTTTAATCGACTTTGGCAGTTCCCATAACATGTTACAACCTCGCCTTGCCTCTCACCTGCGACTTTGCACCCTTCCTATCACACCTTTCTCTGTCATGGAAATGGAGAACAAATTCATTGTTCTTCATTGCACCCTGACGTTCAAATTTCTATACAATCCCATATTTTTTCCATTCATTTTTACCTTCTCCCTATTGAGGGTGCTGATGTTGTCCTTAGTATGGATTCGTTACGCTCATTAGGTCCTTTACAGGCTGGTTTCTCAACACCTCACCTCTCTTTTACACAGTGGTTCACCCATTACCCTACATGGCACTACTCACCTTCTCCATAATGAGACCTCTTTTACCCATCTTTGCCACCTTTTACACACTGATGTCATTGCTTAACTACACCTTTTCATTTTTCAACCACTTTCATCACCCTCACTTCCAACCAATTCCTCTAACTATCCTGATATTTCTATGTTATTAAAACATAAGTTCCATTTTGTCCTTCCCCATGGATTACCCCTCATATACCTTGATAAGTGCCAAATATTAATAATAATTCATATTCAAAAATAGACACTTATGAGTATTAATTAATAAAGTAAGTATAAAATAATCTCTAATTTATGCATTTTTACCTTTTGATATATTTTATGATCTTTATTTGAATAAGAACATTTTATTTCCAAATTTGGTGTTAATTTCAAGTTTCTATGGGAGAATGGAGATGATTGGCTAAAGAAAAATAAAATAAGCTAAAAAGAGAAAGTTGGAGGACCTAGAACACACAAGTGCACAAAAAGTTCAACTCAGCATCAGAGCTCATTCTCGCTTGAGCAAGAATGCTCCAACAACAATGACCAAATTCGATGCTTTGCTCACTCAAGTGAGTAGCGAGAATCCACTTAAGCCCAAACAAATTAGGTTAAATAGGGAGTTTGAGACTCAATCCTATTGTGTTAGATTAAGAAGAAAACACCATAGAGTGGAATCTATGATCTGGAATCTTAAATATGACTGGAAAGTATTTTTATGATTCTGACCTAAACAATAATAATTAACATATTTGAGTGTGAGGAATAAACAATAATACTTCAAAAATTAACGCTAAAAGAAAAGAAAAACAAAAATCTACCAAATTTAACGTAAATATTTGACAAAATAGATCCAAGACTTAAAAGAACTGATGCAAATTTTCAAAAATACAAAACAGTGTGCTTTCTGACAATCTTTTCTTGAGTCTCCTTTCATTTATTTAGCTTCGTTTTATTTTCTTCTCTTTAATCTCCTTTTCTCATGTTTATTTTGATATCAGTTTGCTATTTTCTTTTTTTGCTAACTCTTTTTTTTTTTCATCCCCTTATATTTAAATAAACTATATTTTTTAATAGCTATTTAAAATATAAATTAATCATAAAAATAAACAAACTTGAAGATTTGGTAAAGTAGTTGTTACATTATCCAAATCCATGGTTATGGTTAAAATAAACTTTGAATTTTGGTCCATCTAGCGCACGGGTGGGGATTCCTGCATTTAAAAAAACCCGTGGTTATGGTCAATAAAATTTTGTAAATAAAAAAATTGTTCGTGTAGCGGTACAGGTGAATTCCATGTGATAGTCGTTAATCACGACAACAAAAATATAATAATAACAAACTTGAAGATTTGGTCAGACTTGATCATAGTTTTTCATTTTTGAAATTCTTGCTTATGACCATTAAAATTTTGAAATAAAAAATCGGTCCATGTAGCAAACAGGTAATTTCAAAGTGATAGCCGTCAACCATTTAAACAAAACTAAGTTAAAGTATGACCATTTTCTCATCAATTTCCACTAAGTCATGTACCTTTTAAGCCACTAAAAAGTGTTACAGATTAAAACTAAATTCGGTGAATTTTGTAAGTCAAAAAAATTCAACCCTTTTGATTTATTCATGGCATATCCCAATTTTCGCAAATCAATGATCCAGACATGGTCTTCTAGACTCATGCTATGCTTGATACTAGCTAGAAATGCTTTTAGAAGTTTGTCTACATGAAAAAAAATAACCTTTTCAATACAATGGCTTTTAAAAGTCGTTCCAACTTAGCGCATCTAAACATTCTCATAATCTAAATTTTACAACTAATCCTTGAACTTGTGACTAGTTGAGGTAAAAATTGACAGCAATAAACAAGGATTGTGTATGTTTGACTGGAAGCTAAGGGGTAGCATGAACCCGTTGACAGATGGTGGTGAGTGGTTTTGAATGGATTCAAGTAAATAAAGTAAAAAGTTAAATGTCTGTTCAGCTAAAATATCCTTGGTTTGGTCCAACTAACTGACATGTCAGTCTTCTATTTCACCCACACATAGAGTATTGAATAATGATGCATGCACACATTATATTTATATAGTATTTAACATTTTATGTAGATAGAGGGCATGTTTGAAAGAGAGTTGGAAGAATTCCAGAGTATTTTATTTTTGCGCATGAAATAAAACAATTTGATTGAAATTTCCAAAAATACTTTTCCAACATTTACCAAAATATAGCCATGAGCATAATCACGTTTTAGGCGGACCCACTTAACATTATAGCAATTGAATTAAATAAAGAATAAAACGTATGAACCCATTGAGGTCCAATCCACAAATTTAAACGCTTCGTAATCGTAAACGTGGGAGAGAGCAAATGGAATAAAATAATATAAAATAGTTGAGTATCTGTAATCTGACACAATCATAAACAACTTTAAGTGAAACTAACCGCAAGAATACAATTTGCAATAAGCACTTAAGAGTGCACGAAGTACCTAAGCACTTGTTCATTGAACTTGAAGCTCACTGAATTCCCAGCTGAAATTGAAACTAGCACTTGCATGACAGGTCGTCTGCAACTCTTTACAACATGCTCCTAAAACAAAAAAAGAAGCTCTAGATTTTACTGATTCTGAAAGCTTATGATCGGCAGCATGATACAAACTACTAGGAAAGAATTTAAGGAAGAAGGCAAACTCTTACTTTAATGGAAGCTTAAAATTTCAGCTTCAAGGCTTGTGAAGTTTGAAGCCAAAAACTCTTGGAACATAGCTCTGTGATGGTTTCTGTGGTTTGAGTTGTCCATAAGTCATGAGGAACAGATGAGGAAAAGTAGTTCCAAAATAAGCTCCGTCAATGTCTAAAACAGAATTAAGGGTTTGAGAACAGGATAGTGTACCACCACTAAAATAAGCCACAATTAGATGTTGCCAAATATATAGGGAACAATAGACATGCAATTATCGTAAAATTCACATTTCAGGATTTAATGATCAGTTAAAGTATTCCTTGTTCTGCAGTTTTTATACTAGAAACTTCTAGGATTTCAAAGATTATGACAAATAACTTATTTTTGAACAGGCCCAAAGGTCCCTAAACTGCTGTCCTTACGCGCGCACACACACACACACATAGAGAGAGAGAGAAAGAGAGAGGAGGGATCAATTTACTAAAGAAACTGAGAAAGCTACTTCCCATTTTCACCGTTTATTTTTGGGAAATCTAATATTCAATCAATAGATCTCAAGAAAATGAATGGAAACAATAAGGAGTAATTTTCATAAAGTTACTCTTGGATGAACCTGATTCCTCCTCTACATAAAAACACATTCTCAAAAAACAAAACAAAACAGTGTTTTCAGACGTTCACAAAACACTTTCTAGATATCTAATATCATTTGTCAAGTGACTAATGAACCCCAAACCACATAAATCATTCATAATTTAAACTTACACTCAATTCCATTATAGACCAGCTTAGTATTGTGTCGATTAACAATACTCAATTGAGAGTAATCTTTTTAGAATAAGCAACAAGAATCCCCAGTCAAGCTCTCATAGGCATTTGACATTGTTTAGAATGTAGTTTATTATCCACATGCAAAAAACTAGACTCTAAAAAGATCAATATATGTATTTACAGTCAAAACCAAGGAATAAAAAAGATGCATAATCAACTAAAACCCACACAAGTTCAATAATATAATATATAAGGATACTGCCTTGATACTTGGACCGAGGATAGTAAATGTCTTCACACCTAGGGCAGTATATTTTCACAGTACTGGATCTAGGGATGTCTGACTGACCAACTGGAATACAAGGTTGTCCAGAGCAGTAAACTCTTGGGCATCTGCCAAAATCATAGTTCTTGTACTTGTCCAGCTGTGAAAATTCCAACATCATCAAGACTACAAACCTTGACTAAAGAAGATATATTAAGATAGCAATTAGCGAGACAGGTCTTACCATTGCAGCCATTCCTTTGCTTGTCAATATGTACCGGGCATGAATCAGACCATAAAGCATCTCGGCTGCTGATTCAATTAACTCATTTTGTTCCTCGGTAAACATGTCACCTACACAATCCCACCAATCCAATTTAGATTTCAAACATTCTGTCCTGTTCGCATAAACCTCTTAATAAGCATTTATAGGAAGAAATAAAAACATAAAATGAATCAAGCTTTTCTCATAAGTTCAAATTAACTTGTGCATAAATTAAAATCAGCTTCTGGAGAAGCTAAATAAGAAAACTTTTATAAATTAACTTATGCATAAGGTAATTTTAACACATGAAAGAAGCTTATTCATTTTACCTTCTTACTTCTTCTCAAGAGTTCATTGAGAAATTTATCCAAACAGGGCCGAAGTACAAAAATGATCAAATACATAATCCACACTGCAGACATGCAAGTGCACAATTTGAATCACAAGGAGTTAGCATGCATTGCATAGTTTCACAAGCAAACACAGTGAAATAGCTATGTATTTTGCACTTGAAAAGTATGAGGCACTTAACCATAAGCTTACCATGGGAGGATTCAACATCCAAAATCAAATCCAGAGCATAATCATAGTAAGGCACTTGACTGCTTAATCCGCATAGGTTGAAGTCGTCCTGGATGTAATCGTCATCAACCTCGCAAAAGAACTCATTTCCTCTCAAATTGCAGAACCACGAGATCCAAGACGTGTCATCTCCATCGGAACCGCTAACATCAGACTCCTCGCTGTCTGTTTCAGACTCTTCTGCATTCAACAACACATGAAAAACAAAGTCAGCTCAATATTCACTCTATATCAACTGTACCTCTCTAAACTTCTCGTCCAATCAATTTCACCGTGTTTTACCCCCTTCCACGTCTCAAAAACCCTATCGGAATCTAATTCAGCATCTATACGCTATTCTAGCAATAAAAAACAGTAAAAACCGAAGTCAGGAGTTCTAGAAAGCGCGGATTAACATAACCCTAAGTTTGTGTAAAGATACGGCCAGCTCCGAAACGGATTAGGATTCGGCTAGCGAGATTGGCATTGGAAAGAGATCAGATCGTAAGAGAAAAGGAGAAATCTCGAACCGTCGGAAGCGTTGGAATTCTTGGAGATAGGGGCGGTGACGGAGGCGGAGCGGGAGTCCTTGGCTGCGGCTAAGAGGGAAGTGGAGGATGAGCGGTCCTTGCCGTTGATGGCTGCGGCTCTGGATGTGGACGGCGAGGATCGTTCGAGCTGTTTATCGAGGACGTCGTTGATTCGCTTCCGATCAGCGGAAGTTACCTCCGATTTAGATCCCACTCCTCGCTCTCTGTACATAACGAACGCCGGTGCTGTCTTCCTCTCCGCGATTCGATTTGATTCGGTTCGGTTCGATTGTCACCCAATCATAACAACTTTACTGAAACGACGCCGTTGTGGCCCGTGTTGCAGGAAGCTAGGGTTTTGAGCTTGAGTTTCAGGGAGAGGGATGCAATTTTCAATTCACAGACGCAAACAATGATTCCCCGTTTCGGTTCGTTTCTATTCCTTCCAATTAATTTTCTTTTTCCTTTTCTACATTTAGTGGTTTTCTTTCGCCCAAGATATTTTCATTCTTCAAGTTATTTTGTTTTTATCATAGAAACAAACCATAAATAAATAAATAATAGTAATAATAATAACAGACAAGTTATGCTAAAAAATATATCCAACTTTAAATTCAATCCCCTACTTAATTAAAGTACCTCAATTTTGTTTTTCCTCTCAAATAAAATTAGATAAGTAAAAACACAATTGTTTTCCGTCTATTACACTAAAAAAACAAAAGTTTAATCATAAAATTATCTCACTAAGAATAAAAATATTTAAGTAATTTCAAATTGAGTGGTACTATAGAATATTATTGCTAATTTCTTCAACTCGTAAATTAAGACTGTGTTAGTATTTTATATAAATACATTTTTTTCCATTTTCTGTATTTTTTCTCTCTATGTATTTTCCATGACAAATTAATTTTAATTAAACTAGTGCTTTGCACTGTTGCATAGTACTTGCGTTCAGTTAATTCAAGTCAAACAAATTCATCAAAGATAATATCTTATATTCTAAAAAGGTAATAAATCTTTAGTTTTACATTATAATAACGAGGTTAAACAAATTATTCTCTTTTAATTAAAAAAAATGATATTATTTAAACACTCCATAACTATACAGTTGGCAAAAAGTAAATAATTATTTCATTTGAATTAATATAAAATAATGTCATGAAATACAAACATATGCATATGCATGTATTTTGACGATAATAAACTTGCAAATGGGATATATATGTGAGTACTTAAAGATAAGAATGTTTTATTTTCAAAGGTGTAATTTAGTTTGTTAATATTTTATATGAATAAAAAAATTTATTCTCATAAGAGTTAAATCATCCATGTACACAAGGTTATAAATCAAAATTTGTGTTTTACCGACGATTGGTTATATCAGAAATTAACGAAAGTAAATTACTTTTTTCTATAAACAGTATAATTTTATTTGATATTTTATGAAATAGATAAAAAAAATATTTTTAAATTTGAATAATCGTATTTGTCATCTATGATTATTATAAAGTGGAGTTTAACTTAACTCAACCGTCGTGAGACAACATATTATAAGTGGTCCGATAGTGGATGACACAATAGACCCAACAAATACTCGTTAAGATAGACTTTAAATGACTCTAATACCATATTATAAAGTGAACTTTAAGCCTAACTTAACCTCATAAAACCGGCTTATGGGGTGAGTTACACTCACTTATATACAATGAAAGATTCTCATCTCTAGTCGATTTCGGATCTCCAACAATGATATTTCAATTTTTATATTAAACTAAATATAACTTTAGTTATGTGAAATTTCATTAAATTGTATTTTATATGTATGTCCAATTTTGAAATAATTTTTTTTTTCACTTTAAGAAATATTAAATTACATTATTTTAAAAAAAAATTGTAATAATCCAGCTAAGGTTATACCATATGAATGACCTAGTGCCAGCTTTAGCAAAAGGAAAAAATTGTAAGTTTGATGAACACTAATTGAGCTGTTTCATTGTTATTTTATCCAAACTACAATTCTTGTTGGTTTCATCACACTTTCATTTTATGTCTCCTAATATCTTAACACAACACCACTCAATCTTTCAATTCTCTCCAGCTGTCTTTATATTTTTTATTATCTTTTCTCTCTTGTTTAGTATATTTTGTTCTTTTCTAAACATAAAGAAAAGCCAAAATATATGAAAGAACAAAACACCTCTTTTAAGAGTTATGAAGAATTTTTGTAATATCACAATTTGGCTTATAAAACAAATTTTGCTTCCCTTCTCAACATAACAAAAATACAAAATAATATTTTTTTTGTTTTATTTTACATGAATATCAATAATTTTTTTATTAGTTTTGATAATTTTAATATTTTAAAAGAAATTAGTAAGCCTTATTATTAACCAATGGTCCGAACAGAATATGGAAGAACAGCATACCACATTGAGAAAGAAACTCTCATGAAATTCTGTAAACCTGACATTTCAAAACTTTTATAGCATGACAACCTTTAAGAAATTGAAATCAAAATCAAATTATTTTTTGTATTTTTTAATCTTTAGATGTTTTGTTTGGAGAAAAAATATTTATTGAATTTAATTTTTTTATTTGGATGAAATATTTTAATTACCACTAAATATAAAACTGAATTTAATATTAAATCATATTTGATAATGTAAAAATATGAGTAGTTTGTGTAGATAGAGTTAAATGTTTGGACTAGATTTCTCAACTTCAACCTAGGTTGATAAGAGTTTTTCTTAATTGACAGTAATTATATATTTTTTAATTTATGTAGATCGAAATTATTTTGAATAATATTAATTAATATAGTTTTTTTCTACGTGGTTGATGAGGTTTTCTTTTAATTAATTTGTTTAATCAAAATCGGATGAAATTTAACCAATATATATATATA
>Ga0123341_1001791_pt1 | contig 16807 bp, 7 predicted proteins | sample Turbeapinknodule_FD_89959 | JGI IMG/M metagenome (GOLD analysis project Ga0123341, IMG submission 89959) | Root nodule microbial communities of legume samples collected from Mexico - Turtle bean Mexico pink nodule | ecosystem: Host-associated > Plants > Roots > Nodule | place: Mexico: Nepantla...
ATATAGATCCGTGTTAGTGTCTGTGTTGTATCAATGTCTTACTATAGCTTGCGAAACTAAATTGCAATTAAACTCTTTTTAATAAATATTTATTTTGTTTGAGAATTGAAATACTCTTTTTCATTTGTAGGAAAACATGCCTTACTTCCGGCGTAGGACAGCTAAGGAGATCTTGAGATTGAAAGCTGAATGAGGAATATAATGACTGGGCCAACAGTCCAATACATTGCCGCCAAATTTTTATATAAGGTATGTATTTGAAAGGTCGTCACATTAATAGGCATCACTTGATGAATGATCCTTGACCATTATAGAGTTGAAGAATTTATTAGCTTGAAAACAGAAATGATTATAGATGTATTGGTTATGGAGTTTGTTTGGATAAAAGTGGTGTGTAGTGTATATATAGCGCAGTAGGTTGTATATTGCTATACGGATTGGATTATAAGATGAGGCATAGTTTAAAGATTATGGTCTTACTTCTTCCTCCCCAATCCATAAATTTTGCTGTAATATTTTGAATTACATCTGGAAGTCTTTTTCCAAATTCGTAATTAGCTTTCAGATTATGTAATCTGAAAGTTTTTTTATATGCGTGATTAGTTTCTGGATTACATAATTCGGAAGTCTAAATTAGCTTTTGGATTATATAATCTGGAAGTCAGTCCGAAAATTACTCTCAAATCTAGACTTTCAAATTATATAATCTGAAACATGGTTATCAAACTCGCGAGTCAACTCGTTGACTCGTCCGAGTTTACGTACTCACTTTGCCTTACCGAGTTAACTCGATAGTAAACTTGTTTTTTGGGTAAACTCGATGGACTCGGCACAGACTCGATGAAATCGCAATGGACTCGCGACTCTGGTCCGAGTTGGCGAGTTCAACTGGGTTTTTTTTAAACTCGAAAACGGTGTCGTTTGTGTTTGCCTATGGACTGCGTCTTCGTGTTCTTCTGTGGATTGCGGCGGTAGATCGAGTGGAGCGTGCGGTGGTCGCAGCTTGCAGATGGTCGTGTCGCGGTGGTCGCGGGTTGCAGGTGATTGCGACGCGGGTTGCAGGTGGTGGCGTCGCGGTGGTGGTTAAAGAATGTGTGGGAAGGAGTGGATCAAATTCAAGTGAGGTTAATAGAACTGCATCTACTAATAAAAGTAAAAATGCTCTAGGAAACTATTAATTTTTTTTTAATATGAAAGTAGACTCTTCCGATTCCACGAGTCGAGTTTACGAGTCGAGTCTACCGAGCTCCCACGAGTCTACGTAGACTCGCGAGTTTGACAACCTTGATCTGAAATATTAGTTTTTAAAATATATTATGGATTACATGAGAAGTTATTTTTGAATTCGAGATTAACATCTGAATATGTAATCAAGAATATGGACAGAAGAAAGATAAAAATGTATTTTTATATTTTGTATAAGGGGTCAGAAGAACATACGGAGGTGGAGGTGTAGGAAGAAATAGTCTTTCAGTTTTGCATTGTAGCCTATCTCTATCGGTGTAAAATTGTGCAAAGCCCATTTCCCGCGACATTTTTCAGCTTTGCTTTTATGTAAAGCATATATTTCAAAAGAATGAAAGTAATGATAGCAAAGATTACTATTCACAACGATTTCTTAACTGATTAATTGTCTTATTTGTACAAATTATAGGCAAGTACTCGACGGAACTACGTACTAACTGAACTGAAGCAACCCTTGCGAGTTTATCCATGCCATCGATTAATAATGTTTTATATAGTGCCTAATTAAAAGTAAAATAACCGTGATTTCTGTTCTTTCTCAAGATACAAAAATGTTTGATTAAACCTTTTACCTTTTCTTTATTAATTTCCTTGAAAAAAAATTAACTTCTTGTTCTTATAATATGTTTATCTCAGTTTTTCTCCAAGCATATAGAATTATGCAATACGGCAATCAAGCGTCTCTCACTAATAAGAAAGGAAAATTGTAAAAAAAAAAATAATGTAATTAATTGTAAAAACGAGAGTAAAATTCACTATCTTAAACCACTAGGAGGGAAAATGTTTTTTGAATGGTATGATTTGAAAATGTATTTTGAATTTTACAATTTTACCTAAATTTTGCAATTTGAAATATGTAGTATGTTTCTGAATTGGATAATCCAGAATATTATTGAGTTTATAGTATTCATAATAATTTTTAAATTACATAATTTAAAAGTTAAAAAAAAATATCTGAGACGCAGTGCATAATGTAATTTCAAATATGAAAATGTATCGAGACGTGTCCAGATTAATCTGAAAATTTTAAGCACACCCATGGAAGGACTGCTTCTTCCTGGACCTCATCATTTCTTTAGTCACCTCCATAAATTTTGAAATTTCCAAAGATTCCTTTCAGTAAAAAAATAAAAATAGAAGTAATGTTTGGAAAAAATTACCACTTCCAGATTAAATAATCCAAAATTTATTTAAACAACTCATAATATTGGATTACGTCATCCAAAACTTATGTACGAAAAGAAATCTACTGGATTACTACGTAATATGAAAGTAAACAATTACCACTTCCTTAAGTAATCTAGAAATAAAAAATTACCACTTCAAGATTACACAATCCAAATGTCAAAAATTATCACTTCCACATTCCGTAATTCAGAAGTAAAAAATTATCAATTTTGGAAGTTGTAATTTTTGACTTCCAGATTACATAATGCATAGTGTAAAACATTGTTTCTATTTTATCTTTTAACTGGAGTAATTTTGAGAATTTGAAAATTTATGGAGGTGGCTGAAGAAGTGATGGAGGTGCAGGAAGAAGCAGTCCCATGGAAGTGTAAAAGAAAATTCTGGTTATCTAGTTTAATGCCCCAAGCCCAACTAAAGAAAGGTGAATGTTTATAGATACATAACTAAACAAATTCTGGACTAAGTAACATAAAGGACATGCTTTGATTTAGAATTGATATAATTCGATGTATCTCTTGTATGCGAACTGTTCTTCTTAAATCAGTGCAAAGGTCGATAAAGCTATATTTCAGTTGTAAAGCTAGATTTCATTATATATACCAAATGTAGCGAATGCATTCAACACATTACCGTTTACAGTGAGCATCAAATTCTATTTTTATTTTCCTTTGCCCTCAAACTAAAAATTTAGGGGCAGACAAGCTTTTTGTGTTTTTTATAACAATGGCGCAGATAAGCTACATAGATTACACCAAATTTGCAATGGCATGAGGTGGCCCAAACTCACACAAAGGGCATATACATGTAAGTAAATTTTAATTAGAACATATTCACCAAAAGATTTGCTTATATCAAACAAAACCTTTCAACTATATTGCTAACAAACACGAGAATACAAATAAGAGAGAGAGAGAGAGAGATCGAAGAAGACTCTTACTGACGCGGAACTCTTTTTCTACTTAGAATCTCCTGCTCTTTTAGCCGATGTTGGAATCTTGCAAGACGAGCTTGAAGACCCACCAGACTCGCTGCTTTCCGAGAAAGCACAAAACTCAATTGGGTTACATAGTTGTCAATTAGGCTTCCCGGTTGGTCCACTTCGGCCAGGAGTTTCATTTCCTGCAAACCAAAACATCAGAACCAAATCATAAATTGTCAACAACTCATCTCAATTTAAATTTTTTACTAATTTTCCTTTTTTTACTATTTTATAAATTTTACAAGTAAACAAAAAGGGAAAACATGCTTAGTTCATGTCAAGGCACAATAATTTTACTTTTACTATTCTGTAGATTTTTAAGTTTAAAAAAATGAAAAAGCATACAAGTAAAATGTCAAAGCACTAGTTTCTACTTTGTCTTACGAAAATATGAATACCAAATCGCAGCACAAAAACTGAACTTCTACAGTGAAATGATAAATTCAATTAGAAATTGAATATCACACAACTTAAAATAACCCATAGAAAAAACATGTAATAACTCACTTCACGAACAATCTCCATTGTATCCTCAATTTCCTTCCTATGAGCAGCAATTAGTGCTTCTTCCTCCTGCATAAATGCAATAAAGAATTAAACAGACACCATAAACAAGTTTATATAACAGAAGCTTTATCCACAAGATTTGTTCAATTATATGAATTGAACAAAACCAGCATAAACAAGTTCATTATTCAACTAAAAATTGGTAAAGAACAAGTATTTCCATATATTTGACAAACCTCGAGTACTGCATTGATATTCCCGTTAGGAGAGGATTCTGCTTCATAAGGCCTGGATCCAGTTGTAACATTGTTATAGTTCCCTGTGCTCGGCTGCTTTAAGCTTGTAGAGAAGATATCAGAGTTGCTGGCATCCCTTTTCATCCAGTTTGCTGGCCTTTCAGATTTTTCATCCTTAGGCGCATAATTCCCCGTGCTCTGCTGTTTGGAGCTTGTAGTGAAAAGATCAGAACTGCTGGAATCCCTTTTCATCCAGTTTGATGGCCTATCAGACTTTTCATCCTTAGACACAGTGTTATAGTTCCCAGTGCTCTGCTGCTTGGAGTTTGTAGTGAAGGTATCAGAACCATTTGCATCCCTTTTCATCCAGTTTGCAGGCCTTTCAGATTTTTCATCCTTAGACCCTTTTCTGCGTGGTGGAGACACTTTTTGCAACTTCTCACCTGTATCAATTTGTGAGTAAGAGTTCATCTTTTGACTGGTAGTGTCACCATACGAGTTCTTTGGTTCAAACCTCTCCCGGTCCAATGAAGCAGAAGGCAAGCCCTTTTCCTCTCGCCCATTTGATAGATAATTTGAAGAAAAACTTAATGGCTGTTTGTCAGCAGCGGTAGCAGCAGAGCTGTACGAAGAATTCTCCCTTTCAACGAATTTCCTGCCTATGTCCATTGTTTTCTCTTGACGTTGATAGTTAAAATCCTCTGCACTAGCACTAGCAGGAATGGATGATGTGGATGAAATTTCCTTATTAGTTTGTGGTGCAGGATTTGGGACCTGGTCTTTTCTAGGATTCCCACTTTTGGACAGACTTTTAACTCTGTTCACATTACGATAGAACAGTTAGTATAATAAAAAATGAATGTGCATAAAAAAAGTAGGGACCATGCTATGCAACAATATGTTAGAGCCCAAAAATAAACACATACCGATCTGCATATCTCAAGGTATTAAGTGTGTGTTCACAAGATCCAGCACCTGGAGATATACAAGAGATCATTACAGTCTTTGAATTACCCACAAAGGAGTCACGAAGCACTTCTGTAAGTTTACTTCCTCGAAATGGAATATGGATCTGATCATTGTCTAAGGCACGGATGCACTCCTTCAGAGCCAAAAGACTCTTGTTGATTTCCGCTCCTTCAATCCTATAGCATTGATAGATGAAAAATTGCAGAGTAAATTGACAATTAATATAGTAAAAAACTGCTTGATCAGAAAGAGTGGAAGGAAGCGCCAAATATTGTTTTCAGTAGTTACATCAGCACAACATGCTAGAAATTCGTTAACAGCAGCCAAGACGTTTGTAGATTTGGTTTATATTTGTAAAGTAAATCTGCATTATCTATAATTTTACAGATCTATCCAAGAAGGAGGCCACCTGTAGATCCCTGCATCAGTGTTTTAAAACTGAAGCATTTTAGCCTCAATTGTGCAAAGCACAGACCTGTCATCTAGATATAGTAATTTCTGCAACTTGACTACATAGTTTACTATATTAAAACCAGTTTGAAGTATGAAACACAGCAAAGCAATGACTCAAATTTCTAAGCAGAGACTAGGAATACATGTGTAATAGGGAGCTTTATGTGGCACTTAAATAATGAGACCCTCCCACTTAAGGACCAGTCCTCTGAATTGATTTTCCTCGTGTTAAGTGATACAAATGGTGTTCTTGTGAGTCTCACGTATTGAGCCCCTCCACCTAATGAACTAATGCTCTTTTGGGCTAGGCTCCCCTAATCTGTTTCCATTTAAAATTGAGCCTCCAAAAGGGCTATATATGTAGGCAGTATAAGGTGCAATATACCAAATGGTAACAGGTGAGTGATGAAGCAGATGTTGAGTCAGTGAAGTTGCCGTGAACATAGACTCTTAAAAGGGATTGTAGAGTTGAGTCCCAAAATAATGTGGTAATTAAGTCATGGAGCACTTCTACCTAAGCCATTAAATTAAGCACGTGATGAAAATCCAACTTAAAAGACTAATCCACAAAGTGGAATAGTCCATTGACTTAGTTCAATACTGATCCATTTCAACACCACACCCAAAAATTCAGATGATGCACCAAATTGTCAATATGTGTGTAAGTACTTTAAAAAATTTCAAGCAAAGACTATTGTAGAAAGTTGTTGGAATAACACCTTCATTGTGTTCACCCCTAGCTTGCATTAATTGCAGTCTATTTGGGGGCTTACTTAAATACAGCCTCAACTCAAGGGTGGTACTCAGTCTAATGTCAACTAGATACATGACTTGAACAGTCCTTACGTTAAAAACCAACTTTATAAGATTTATTTAAGCCCTAAATTTAAATTTTTAGATGATATCAGAATATATCCTAAATCCATTGTTGGGTAACTGGCATTTGCCACCCACCAGGCTAGTAGACTTAGGTATGAGGAGGAGTACTGAAAAGATGTTTGATGGCTGCTCCTTAGTTGTATTAAGGATGGTGTTTAATCCAACATCAACTAGATCTATGACTTAAAAAGAGCCTACAGATTTGACAAAACCTCACCTTAACAGTTAGTTTTGTCAAGTTGAGTTAGGTTCTAAATCCAAATTCTAAGAGTGGTCTTATCAAGCAATTGATTTGTTCAGGAGTTTAAAATTAAGCAATTATTTTAAATGCAGAAGTACCGTGTCTGACGATCATTATCAGTAGTGTCAGCACCTCGTTCACTTCCAGCAAGATCAATAAAAGAAATTTTCCCCACAACCTTCCCACTTCTTGCCTCATTCCCATCATTGTTTCGCTTACTCTCTTTCACTTCACTGTGTTTCTTTACAACCAGCTGTAAGATAGCATGTGACCTGGAAGACTCCTCATTAGCACCAGTGGATCCTGTACTTCTTGCAGCATTTCCCCTTTCAATGAATTCTTTGACAATTTCCACATCACAAACTTCAAATTCTTGCAGTCCTACAATGCAAACTTGCTGTCGTCCATCTTCTCTCATGCAAAGTTTCCTATTCAAATATAGTAATAAATAAATACAGCCATTCAACAATACACTAACACTAAACCAAAGAGCAAATAAAACATGCAGGTAGAAGCACTATGCAAGATGACATTCGTAAATACATATACAACTGAAACAGAAAGATAATACATCCATATACTGGCTAGCAACAAAGAAAATGAATGCATGATATAAGATAAAGTTAGACTCATTCTTGCCATTAACAGTTATGTAGTAAAGCAGTTGAAATCCCCAACACAAATTAAAAATGTTGTCTCCTAATTAAGCCCCAGGTCGATATAAAAAGAACTTATACCAAAGGCATTCAAAATAGCTTCAAGAGAGAGCATGACAAGACTATCATCAAGCATTTAGATAAAATATCCGGAGTATTTGTATAAAAAGATTGAATACCTACTTTCTGTCACTAAGAAGATCATAAAGCTTTCCACCATATATCTCAAAATAGCTGAGCCACAATTTAAATCTCTGATTCCGGTAAACTGGCTGATGCAACTGCCAAACAAGGTCTTCTGCAGCTCTGAGTGGTAAAGGTTGCATTGTGTATGTTTTGCCACTTCCTGAAAGCAAATCATTTAAAGCATGACAATAATGAAGGTACAGTAGCTGCTTGAGGATCAAGCATATCAGTGGAACATGAAATGAACATTCTTATATGCTGAAAACAACAAATACAGCTTTATTCAAAAGGTATTTTCAGGATAAATTTCAAACACTCAATTTCAATAATCACATCTATCATCGGGTGCAAAATATAATCTCTATCTACAGCAGGGCCATTAATATGTTCCCATTAATATTTTGGGAGTGCTTAGATTATCCTTTAGGAATAGTTTCCATATTTCCTCAACATCTCTTAGGCTTAGTTTCCTTATTTCCATATATTTCATGATTTTTCCCCTTATTTAGTTATGATTAGTATAAAATGGGTTAGTGCTTTAGATTTTATCAACAGATTATAACAAATCACAATACCTAAGAGAACATTATCCGGAGTCTACCTTTCTATCAATTTCCTTCCTCTATAACTAAAACTCCATGGTTTCCCCATCAACAAATGAACATTTTACATTTTGGAATTCTTAGAATTTGGTGTTACAACTTACTCAACCCCACAAAACAATTTGTAAGAACTATCCCAAGTTTTATAAGGACTACATTGATCATATCTCTAGCTGATGTGGGACCTCAACACACTCCCTCATATCCAAGATTAGACATTTGGAGAGTAGAAAAATATGGATGACCCAGAATAACACCCCTTTACACTGAGGGATAGGAATCTAGAGTGTAGAATTTAGGATAATTTCTAATATCATGTTAGAATTTATATTTAGGGTATTTTAATAACCGCACAAATCAGCCTGACAAGTGAGAATTACAGGAGTTTTGAGCCTACAATTCAACGAGTATCTCAACAATAATAACTTTTTAGATGTTGAATTTAGAGGCCAATAACACACATGCCAGCTAGGAACAACATTACACCCTCCCCCTCCCAGAAATAGACAAAGAACTGCATTCCTCCCTTGTTCACTGGATTCTCACACTGATAACCAGCAAGGAATACTATAAAGTATAAACAAAAACTAGTAAAGTTAAACCAAAAAAAAAACACATAGATAGATGATATGAAAAGCTCAAACCTTTGAAATGTGAAACTGGTAACTAATAGTTTGGTACTAGTATCATATCAATAGCATACAAAAATTACTTACCTGTTTGACCATAAGCAAAACAGGTAGCTTTGGTTCGCTCAAAAATTGTAGGAATAATTGGTTCAACTGTAGTTCTGTATACCTGTTATCATAAAGCAATAACACCATAAATCAAGCAAATCAAGACCAAGACACAGACAATCATTCACTTACATAAACCTCAAATTCCACCAATAACAAAGAAATCATCAGATGGTATCAAAACAACTAAATAAGTTATTAAATAACAACTAAATAAGTTATTAAATAACAACAAAATTTAATCTTGAACCGGATAAAGTCTTACTTCATCATTGGTAACATGCTCATCAAGCACAGCATCAAAACAAAACTCATGCTTCTCCACATAAGCTGTCAAATCAACCTTTTTCATCATGATAGAACAATCAGATCTCGTAGCAGTAAATAAAAGGAAAACATAAACAAAAAGATCAAATTCAACCTATAGTTTAGTGGAATATAGGGCTTAAATCCAATATCTAAACAAACCTTTAGTTTGGGTTCATGGACTGTCAGATATGCATTGTCAGATACGGTTACAATATCATCCTCCTTCTTAGCTAGTTCCTTCTTGTTTAATGGTCTTTTGCGTACCTAAAGACATGCATTAAAAACAATCAAAAAATTATTCAATACAAATCCTAAATAATATAAAGAACTTTTTAACTATCAAATATCTAATGAATAGATTGAATATTTTTAAATCAAGTAAACTTAAAAACTTACAAATTTAAAGTTATTTATTTAAGGGAGAAATGTTTAAAATTATAAACAAAGTAGGATAATATTTAAAAGAGAAAACTATATTAAAAGATCACTATTTAACATTATTGATAAGATATGTCCAATTAATTCAAAAGAATTTAAATTAAAAGAGAAAAAATGGCATTTATCATTCTTTACCAGAGTGTAGATCATGAGCATACTCTGATTTAATATAAACAAGTGCGTTTAAAGTAATTAATTTGATAGAATCAGTGGCGAAAATATTAAGGGAATGGAGGACAGAAATCAAACTTCAAAAATGTAATCTCAATGCATGTTAAGTCCCCAAAGCAGCACATGAAAAATAAGATATCTATGCGTAGAAGATGAAGTTATGCATGTGTCTATGAAATTTTGACATACCACAACTCTAATTTTAGCAACATTATTTTCCCTTGTGCTATACTCTTTTTCATTCATTGGTAAAGAAATTGATGCATCAGCATCTGCTTCCCCGCTTTCCAGCTTGCAGTTAATTGGATTAAAATCATCTTCAAATACTCTAGCATCTCCAGGCATGAAGGGTGATGGCTCAAACGGTTCTGAAACTACATGCTGACAAGAAGGTAAAAAATTAAAACAACAAACACATCCAAAGAAAAATGCTTAGGTAGTGTGCGACATGACTTTTACAGCAGGTGAAAGCTATTTTAAAGATGAAATTAAAATTCAGAGGTTTAAAATTAAAGCTAAAGCTTTTAGGTAATTCTATAATATTTTAAGCTTAAAAATTATTGCATTAATATTTGAGTAATGTATTCTTAGATCTTGGGATTTGGAAGTAGAAGCTAAAAGCTCCTAAAACTAAGAGTTCATTTAGTTTGAGAAAAAAAAATATGTTTGTTTACACTGTTATATAAACAAAATTTTGATGTGGCATTCTTGTAATCAAAACTGTAAACAAAAAAGAATATCCTCAAACCAAATGCCACCCTAACAGAAAACAGAACCCCGCTGGCCAGACACTACCATGCATTACTACTCAAAGAAAGTTAAGATAAATGCAGGACAAGGTAAAGGGATCCCAAAAATAAACATGCACAACTAAAACAAAATAACTGAAACAAAAGTTCTAAATTCGTTCAGACATTCAGATTCATCATTGCTGTCTGAATTGCTGATTCTAGGATTTTCCTCATTAACAACACAAACTGTTATAGAAGATGGTATAAACAGTTCTAGAGTTTTCATGACAAACTAGAAAGTAGCATGATCAACTTTATCCCATACATAGATATGACAAAGTGCCAAAATTACATGTTGAACATATTTTTTCAATGAACTGTAGTAATTAGTATTGGGCTTACATGAATGAACAGACCATTATGATATAATACATCAAATCATATCCATACCTCAGACAAAAGCTCGGTATCATCCATTGCATGAAGATCCAAAAGCCCAGCTCCAAAATCCCCCCTGAACTCAGGAGAAAAAAACCCATCCGACCCGGCCACTCCACCTAAAGATTGGGCGGTGGGTGTATATGGCTCTGAAGCAGATTCCCCATTAAAATTGAGGTTTCTCATTAACTTCAAAAGCCTCTGCTTCTCCTCGGCAGACTGTGCTCCATAACCCTACAACAACATCACAATCAGCTTTGTCACCTCATGAACTACCATCACAAAGAAAAACAAACAACATTTAGCAAATTCAACCCGTACTGCCCTCAATGGATGCTCCAACTAAAATAAGACCGTACCATAATCACCCCTCAATATGCAGGACAGATAAAGAATCGTCTAGGGTATTATAACCTACAAACAAGTACTACAAAATTTCAACTTACTCAAACTCATCCAAAACAGGAAAAAACCTTACGACACGCATAGTCAACCAAACTCCCCTTTATCAAGCAAAGACCAAATAAAAAAATTCACATAAGAAAAAATAATAAGAAAAAAATTGATAAAAATAAAATAAACAAATAAATCAGCAGCAATAGCGTGATACGCCAGCTAACACCTTCTAAACAAAAGAAGAAAACCAAACGCTGAGTATTACACACGGAATCATCTCAATTAACAGAAGAAATCAAACGAAATTTTGAGAAAAAGCAAAATCAAAGAGGCTGATGAAGCGGTAATGCGAAACCTGCATGAGAAGGTTGGGGAGGAGGCGATGATCGATGGCGGTAGAAGCCAGGGGAGAGGCGAGATGCTGCAAGCCGGCGGACTGGAGCCACCGCGCCATGACGGCGTCTCCAGCATCGCCGCCGTTGTCCAACAGAGCAGCGGCGGCGGCGGCATTGCCCTGCGGCATCTGGCCACTCGCGTGGCGCTGCGAACGTCGTTGAGGCGCCAATTTTCAAGATCTGAGCGCACGAGCTGCACAGCGAAGAATCGCCGACATCAGAACCACAATAGCAACGAAAAAAAATGAAAACGAAAATGAAAATAGATAAAACGAGGAGGCGCACGGGAAGAACATGAACGGTGCGAGAATTGAACGGAGAATGCAGGTAGTGCGGATCTCCGAAACGGTGGCGATTCAGATCTGAAACGGCGTCGTTGGAAGGAGTGAGCGCGAGGAATTGGATTCCACTTGCTTGGGCGAATGCGATTATGGCGGAAGAAGGAGAATGCGCGAGAAGAAGAGAGAGAAAGGCTCTGAATGAAAATTTTAGAGATTAATAAAACGTTAAATATCATAATTCAATAATCATAATCGCTAATTTTCAAATCTATAAAACGGCTACGTTGAACTAACTCTCTCGCTCGCTCGCTCCTACTTTTACCGAAAGGTTTTGAAATGTCCGATATACCCTTCCCTCTCCCACCCTTTTATTTCACCACCTACATGCATAATTGCAAATAATTAATCAAACAAACGCACCTCAACCATCTTACTTTACAACCCCTTTTTCATTTTCTTTTTCTCTACTAAACTTTCGGTTCGAGATCTCACATCAATTAGATATTATGATATTTCATTAGTTTCGAGATCTCACATCAATTAGATATTATGATATTTCATTTATAAACTTTATCTTATAAGTCGATTTTATGAAATAGAGTTAGATTTAAAGTTCATTTCTTAACATGGTATCAGAATCATTTAAAATTTATCCTAACGATAATTTGTTAGATCTATTGTGTTATCCGCTATTGGACCGTATTGAACCATTTATAACGTATATTTTCATGCACAAGTTGGTAGTCTCAGCGTAAATGGTGTGTATTGGAGATTTCACGTCGACTAGAGATTATGATATTTTATATTCTTTATAAGTGAGTGTAAACTTTATCTTATAAGTCGATTTTATGAAATAGAGTTAGACTTAAAGTTCACTTCTTAACATGGTATCAGAGTCATTTAAAATTTATCCTAACGAGAATTTGTTGGGTCTATCGTGTTATCCGCTATTGGACCGTATTGAACCATTTATAACATATATTTTCATGCACGAGTTGGTAGTCTCGGCGTGAAGGGTGTGTATTGGATATCTCACATCAACTATAAATTATAATATTTTATATTCTTTATTTATAAGTGAGTGTAAACCTCACTTTGTCAGTTTTATAAGATTGAATTAGACTTAAAGTTTAAGTCTTAACAATTTGTTTGGCGCTTCATCTTATTTCTTCCCTTTAATTCTTGTAGAGGATGATTTGCATCACAAATATCTTTTAAGAAATGGGTGAAAAAGTGTCAAATCAGGTGGGTAAAAAAATTGAGTTATGTGTTTTCCTATCTGGTTTAAACCAGATTAATTTTGACAATTCTATTAAGAATTTGTCGCATAGCTTTTTAAGCACATAATTGTTGCGTGTGTGAAAATTGCATAGATACATCCAAATGTTACTCATTTCAATTAGTTAATGACTAGCCTTGTAGTTGCATAAAAGTGAAAAATTAGCTCTACGTAATTATCAGAAGCAATATATAAAAACATAAAAAAGATTGGAGAGTCTTAGTGAGAAAGAAGGAAATAAAATTTTCAGCAAGAGATATGTTAAGAATACATTTGTTTATGAATGGAGGAAGATTTTTTATAATCTCAACACATATCTTATTCTTGAAATTAAAATGATATTTTCTCGTTAATTAAATTTATAAGATTTTTGTTAATATTAAGGAAGGTATAAAATAATAAATTTTTCTTAAGATTTTGAGACAATCATTTCAATTTTAAAATCTTAATGTTTGATATTTTTAGATGACAGAATGTAATTTATAAAAAAAATGTCACCTTGAGTACTGTTCAAATATATCTAGTCCACTTCAAACTCTTTCAATTTGTTAAAATATATGAATTTATTTATTGTCTAAGTGATTTGAAGGAAATGACATAATATTCGGAAGACCTTTAAAATAATTCAACTATTGTGAAAAAGATGACTAAGAATCATGTTCATGATAAACATTCTACATTCAAAAGGGGATAAGGAGGATAGAACATCAAGTTCTTTAAAGAAGAACTCATGCATGAAGACAATCATCGTTACTAGTAGTGGATTTCATATAAATTTTATCAGTGACATCACAAGCTTTGGTTGTAATGATTTTAGGAAGGTATCACGAGATACACTGAAACAAGAAAGAAACTTGTTGACAAACTCACTAAAGGTAAACTCGAAAGGATAAACTACAACTTTTCTGAGTATCCAAATTTTGATCGATAATAAAAGGAAATGTGTCATTCATTATCTTCTTGATCAATCTTAGCTCAATAACTTATAACAATTCTTACAAGGAACATTTTATTTGTTTCTCCTGGAAGAACCCGCGGAGCCCATGCTAGTTGGTAGTGCAGTGGGAATCACCGTGTTAACAATGAAGGGGGAGGAGAAAAAACTTCATCCACATAATCCCGCTTTAGAGGAAAGGAGCTAGTGGGACTCAAAGAAAAATAAATACTCTTTTGCAATCTCAATAACCCTCTACTTACAAAATGATTATCATCAATGAAGGATTTAGAAGAAGAAAAATAGGAAAAAGCCATGGGATTGTGCTTAATGGAGAAGAGTGACGACTAATGATGGAGGATAACTCTAGAAATGTTTGCACATAATCCTGAAAGTTGAAGAAAAGAAACAAAAGAGTGAAAGATTGAGGGGTGTTTAAATATAAAACAAACAAAAGTTTAAAAATTTCAATTTTCGTGTAAAATGATGAAGTTTTCAAACATTACATTCCAAAATAACATGTCACGAAAAGTGAAATGTCAACCACACAAACATTACAACATCTCAAAGAAAACAAAAATCTCTTACATGTGCACATTATAAATCACACAAAAATCTCTCAGAAGTGCACATTAGAAATCACCCTTTGGTGTCACATTTGTTATAAAGTATGATTAAAAATATTTAACACCTAATAGCCAAATAAACTCATATATAAATAGTTGTGTTTTGATCATTATAGAGTGTTTTGATCAATATAATAAAAATGTATTCATCATAAACATTGGTTCATCCACAATCTATAAATTTTGATCTTAAAGAACTTATGTACCCATTTGTATTTGAGCATCTTGAAAATATAATCATAACTTAATAGTTTTCAATATACTTTATATATATATATATATATATATATATGCAACGCTAAGAAATATTGGATTGAAATATTTGAGATATTAATTGTGTATATAAATATATATTTTATTTATTTAAATATTTATTATATGAATCTATGAGCCTATAAATATATTATAATATTACAATAAATACTCACTCAATTTTTCATTCAATATACTAGTACACTTGATATTTTCATAAAACTTGCATTTGAATGTTAGAGAATTTTATAAAGATGAATCTCTCATCGATCTTCAACAAACAAATCAATGATGCACCACTATTTCCACCTCAAAGATATGACACTCATTTCCAACGAAAACATTAATTTTATATTATATCTTTTTATTAATTTATCTTCTATTTCATTTCCAAATCAAAATGTTTTTTTTTTCTTATTTCTTTCGTTTATTCATCTAAATAAATATTAGAGTATAAGCCTAACATTTGTTTCTTATTCTTATATTGACCAAAATGAATCCTACAAATTTTGTGAGAATTTTTGTGTGTTGAGATGTCTTTTTCTACTTTGTAACAAGCAGACTTTAAGAATAAGGGATATGTATACAAAGAGTCTTCTATTATAACAATGTTTTAAAAAACACTTGACCATAAATAATCGAGATAATAATTATATTATAAATAAAGAAGATGTTCATTTAGATTTTTTTTCCTTATCAAATAATATTTTGATGCATTTTGAGGAGTATGAATTTTGATGGTATATTCATATTCACTTTAGTTAATTAATCACACGGTTAAATATTTAAATGTTCATCAACATATTAAATATTATACATTAGAGTGTTATAACATAACTATATATATTATTAGAGTCTTATTAAATTTCTCTTCTGATATTTATTGTATGTGAAATAAAATATAGGCTGACTTTTTTTTTTTTTCATTTTAAGTGATGGTGGTGGTTGTGTTGTGATGACTTGTGGTGAAGATTGGTGATTGAGATCAGTTTTGTAATTTTTTATTGGTGATAGGTTTTGTCGTTTATTTATTTTTTTCCATTTTTTGAAAGACACAAAACCTAAAAAAAAATCAACAAAGTGTAAGAATGAAGTATACAATTAAAAAAATTTAACTTCAAATGTTGAATACAACGAATATTCTCGTCAACCCTCTCACACATGTTCAGATGATGAAACTGCTTTCTTAAACACTGCACTTAGAGAAAAATGAAAATGTTGTAATTGAAAGAGAAGTATAGAGATGTAAGGATACACCTAATGTTATTTAAAAATGTGAGATTATGTTTTAATTAGGTTTATTTTTTTTTTAAAAATATTTTTTTATAATTAATATGAAGGAAGAAATTGGGATAGAGTTTTTATAACTGTTGGGCAAAAGTGTTTTGTCTTGATTATTACATGTTTTATTGTAATTTTTTAATGCTTTGGTTATTTTGGGATACTTCCAAATATGTTAGGTCCTTTGAAAGCACGTATGGGGTGTCACATGATTTTTATGAAAGGAATAAACTCAACCTAATTTAAAGCTAAATAAACAATCGTATTCTCACTAATATTTTTTTATTTTTCATTTTATATCTAACATAAAGTGTATTTCATTCCTAGTATAAACAAATAAACTAAAAAAAAATACAAATTAATCTAAAATCAAACCTTACATCTTATATATAATATAT
>Ga0123341_1001792_pt1 | contig 16806 bp, 21 predicted proteins | sample Turbeapinknodule_FD_89959 | JGI IMG/M metagenome (GOLD analysis project Ga0123341, IMG submission 89959) | Root nodule microbial communities of legume samples collected from Mexico - Turtle bean Mexico pink nodule | ecosystem: Host-associated > Plants > Roots > Nodule | place: Mexico: Nepantla...
ATTTAAATTTATAAAATATATTTTTGAATTCCAAAATGCATTTTCAATTTTGTGTTTTTGGATTATTTTTTTTTTGTCCAGAATGTATTTTTTTAGTTTTGAATTATATTTATTATTTAGTACTTTTGAAAATTTTGAAAATATATAGGAAGAAATTGCCAAAAATGTATCCATAGTTGTGATAAAAAATATTTTAAAATTATGATAAATAAAATATACATTTAATAAAATCAATATAGATGTTGTAATTAATTGGGCTTAAACTATTTTAATCTCTGCCCTACATTTATAATTGTGTTTTTTACGGGCAGGGCATTATCGTCATTAAGGAGAAAAACGCTAAAACGTTTCGTCTCAATATATAAATATACAAAGCCATCTTCCAAAAACCCTAGCCGGCTAAACTGTGCAATCACTTTCTTTTCGGTTCGTGTCTTCAATTTTCCCTCACAACGTTCTTCGAATTTTGCGTTTCACAATTTGCTCTGTCCCTTTTCATATCTTATTCTTCGTTTTCTGATTGCAGAGATGGCGAAGTCTAAGAACCACACAGCACATAACCAGTCCTACAAGGCCCACAAGAATGGCATCAAGAAGCCAAAGAGGCATCGCCACACTTCCACCAAAGGGGTAAAATTTTCACTTTTTTAATGTTGTAGGTTCTCTTATGTTATGCGGATGTATATGTTTTTTTGGGGTTGTTAAATTTCTTGTTTTTTTAAAGATTTTTATGCTTTATTATTGTTGGCAATTGGTGTAGATGGACCCCAAGTTTCTGAGGAATCAGAGGTACGCTAGGAAGCACAACAAGAAGAGTGGGGAAACTGCTTCCGAGGAAGAGTAAAGTGGCGGCACTTTCTAACGGAACCTTTAGGGTTTTTTAAGCTTTGTTTTTAATGGTAAACTTTGTTTGGAATCAATTTTCAGTAGTATAATTAATTTGTTCAGAGAATGCAGTACTCTTATAGTTTTGTTTTCCTGGTTTCTGTTGGAGAAGACCCTTGAATTTTTTTGTCAAATGGAATGAATGTCAACGTTTTGGTATCATTTTGTCATTGCTGTGGCTATGTTCGTGTGAGAATTGAATATTTGGTGTCTTAATTCTGGAAAGAAAAGGGAGATTGCATTTGCTGTTGATGGTTAGCTTAGCACTATGTCACCATATTTTTGGATCTAGTTTCAATTGGGAAGAAGCTTGGATTTTCGTACCCTGACTTGTATCCGAAAGATGAAAATGTCGAAAGGGTTTAGGAGATGGCTGATTTTAGAGTGTGTCTTGAAAACCTTTTTGGCCCAAGTTGAAAAGAAGTTTTACACTTTCCCATGCATAAACAAAGAAACAAAGAGTTGCTGGATTGGTGTTGAATTTTCTTATCAATGGAATGAATGTGTAGGATTTTGTGTCTTTTATTCATTGCCCAGAGATGGTTCGGATGGAGGAAAAAGATTGACTCTAACATTATATCTAGATCCTTTCCGATGCATAAGCCAAGAAACAACGTAAGTTGCTGGATTGGTGTTGAATTTTTTGTATGTGAAGGTTTGTGTCTTTTATTCATTGCCCAGAGATGGTTCGTATGGAAAAAAAAGATTGACTCTAACATTATATCTTGATCCTTTCCAATGCATAAACCAAGAAACAAAGTGAATTGCTGGATTGGTGTTGAATTTTTTTTATGTGAAGGTTTGTGTCTGTTGTTCATTGCCAAGAGATGGTTCGGATGGAGAAAAAAGATTGCTTCTAAAATTATATCTAGATCCTTTCATAATTTTTTTAATTGTTATTTGTGGTATGCTCATCATAGCCTAAAGAAGTTTGTTCACAATTACGCAGACTGAAATAAATTCATCTGCTTGAGATTGTTACTGTATTGGCGATTATGATGTATGAATGAATTTAGGCCCACTCCACCTTTTATTGTTTATGTAGTTTAGTGAATGCAATGTAGATCTCTTGCCATACTCACTATAAGTGGGGGTTTTCTTGACGCCTCTGCTCTTGCTACTGGAGTTGTGTGAAGGATCATAATTTGTTTGGTGAACCTTTTCTATAAGAGCATAGAAAAAAAAAATAATGAAATGAAATGAAATTCTTCCTTTAAAATTGTTGAAGATTTTATTTTATTTTTTTCTGTAAAGTTTTGTAGAGAATGATCTAAAATTGCATAAACTAAAGTTGCCACCTTTTAAATTCGAGGCTCACAATTAACTGTGTTTGGTAAGTAATTTTTGCATGAAGGTTAAGAAACTGGATTTTGCATATAACTCAGGCTGTGATTGTCTGTAAACCATCTTCATTGACTTTATTCAACCATGGCTCTGTTGTAAAGCAACTACTGTAATTGTGAAGGAATTTGGAACTAAATATGCTCCAAGCCCGTCTTCAGTGGCATGCTATTAGTGGCCTGAGCAGTAGCTGTTTAAAATGGTAAATGTTTTAAGTTGACGAGTCCACAAATGAAGATAAAGTTAGTAATCAGAATTTATAGCTAGTAAATGAACGTGTGTAACTAGATTTTAGATGATTCATGACGGCATAAACATTTTGATCGTAACAGGATCACGTGGTTCTTGACGATCATCTTGGCATACCAAAATCCGATTGGAACGATCGATGCCACAAAATTCTAAATGTAGAACAAAATTGCTTTATGTAGTGGACTGCGTTATTATCGTTACGGTTATACCATGATAAACCATACAAGAAAAACTGACAGTTTATGTACGCACTCAAAACTGAAACATTGAAAAAATAGGGTACCCGCAAAGGCCTCCGAACATGAACAATAGGCAACTGCTACAAGCTGAAGATGAAGGCATCTAGGCTGCAACTGGGAGAAAACGAGTATTTTAAGTGAGACAGGAATATAATCATTGCTGGAAGCTAACAACATGCCAAGAAAATAATATATGCGGCACTCATCCATTCCGAAACTCCTTCAAACGGTTCCCTTTTTTATAGGTCTCTGAATGGGTTGAAGCATTCAGCCAGAAGATGTGATGCATTGAAACTCCATTGTACCTAAAACTCTCTTGTAAAACGGATACTCAGAGGTAGATTAAACTGCAACTGCTTCCTTTACTGGCGCAGAAGCTTGTGCTTTAACCTGATTTTAGTAATTGAAGAGGGGAACACGAATTAAATCACTAGGCATAACTATTTATGTGTACGAACGTGCAAGTCTGGAAGTAAATTATGCGGTAGCTCACCTTTGCTGATTTAAACAGCTCATCAAGCACCTCAGACAAAGTCGGATGAGCATGAACGGCAAATTTTATGTCCTGCATTGATGTTGGAGTTACCATACAGACACACATAAAGGATAAACAGATTCTTGAGGCTATTAACAGGTAAGTTTAAAAACATGGCATAGAGAAGCTTATTTATTTGTCAATGTAGCACATGCGACCATTAATAACTAAATCCCAGGCTCTCACATTTGACAGCTTTGGAAGGAAAAATTTACCTGAATACGTGTTCCTAACGCTATTGCATTGGATGCCTCGTGGATGAGATCAGCAGCATGCAACCCGAAAATGTGAACTCCCAGTATCTCTCCAGTGTCAGGCCTGTATATCAACTGCAGGAAAACAGCGTAAAAATAGTAAACAAAGGAGCTGATAAAGAACAACAATGTTCCCAGAGAAAAATGGCCAGAATGAATTCAAGAAGTGAATCAGGACTCCCTGCTCTAAACCAAATAGCATTAACATCACCAAAGTAATAATTCTTAGTAGATAACTCATAATCGGCATCTAACTGCTAGGTCCCAATTTCTTCAGATTAACTGGCGGGGTAAGGGGGTGGAGGTATGTGGAGGATAAAATCCGTCAGTCCCAGTAGCAGCATCCCGATCTTAAAAATCAAGTGAGCTAAGATCCCCAGTTTGTTTTTGTTTGGAAGAGTCCATAATCATATTTGGGTAGTTTGAGCAAATCAAGTCTCACTTTTTTCAAGGTTGTAACAAGATCAAGATAACAATCAATTTTAGCAAGGGGAATCCAGTAATTTTCCAAAAAATATCCCTATTATAATCACAATTAAAATATCATTGCACAATAACATAATTTAAAAGTCAGATGTTTTAAGACCATTTCCTCTACAATCCAACCCAAATAAGCTTTTGTAGAATAATAGAATCAAGGGAAAAGATACAGAAATATAACCTTTGCAAGACCCTCCCCTTCATTTTCAGCTAAGGCCTTTGTGTTAGCTTTAAAACTTGTTTTGGCAACGCTTACTTCAAATCCTTCCTTTTCACCTTTCTCCCTTGCTTGAGGCTGCATATAATATGTTTAACCATAATACATGAGTTCATCTGAGTGAAGGTCAACAAGCAGAAATTTTAGATATAAAATAATACAAGGGAAAGAAAGGGAGTAACACAGCAGAAGAACAGAGGAGAGGACAGTTAGCCATGCATATGAAAGAATGAAAAAAGCAGCAGGTGGAGGCTTAAACATAAACAAAAAGAGAATATTATATACCTCGGTCAATCCAACCATGCTGATTTCAGGATGAGTAAAACAAGCAGCTGGTATGCTTAAATGATTGAGCACATGATCTCTTCCAGTGACTTGTTCAACCACTGTCCAACAATCTTTTATAAGGTAAAGGAAGCAAATGACTCAAATATTACAAGCAAAATTACTTGCTTCTTACCTGAAATTCCTTGCGCACTGGCAGCATGAGCAAGCATCATCTTTCCATTTGCATCACCAATACAATACAAATGAGGAACCTATTATTCCATCATACCCTAAATCAGTAACAATGTGTCAGACCAAGAAAAAAATAATGTACACATTAAACATTTGAAACAAACCAGGTTTCCATTTGCATCAAGTACTCGCATGCGCTCATCCACAGGAACAAAACCACGCTGTGTTACAACATCAATCTGGAGGAAGAAGTAAAGGAAAATATCCAAATGCCCAATCATTTCCTTTGAGGAAAACCTTTTATCATAAAGACATTTCAGTTAGAAAGGCATACATTTTCCAATCCAAGACCTTGTGTGAAAGGAGACCTTCCAGTTGCTATTAGCGCAGCATCCACCTAAAGCAAATCAGAAGCATCATCTTTTAAGAAGTCAGTAATTAAATATGAATGTAAAGGTATGAATGGGTGGCTGTGCATACATGTATACATATATGGATGGGTAGATAAATAGACAGATGGATTCCTAGATATTTTAAATGTCATCTATAATTGAGAATTTTCAGATAGTTGCCTTGGTGCGGACTTGTAAATCCCATTCTTAACACTTCAAATGTTCAAGAATTTGAGATTGAACTACAAAATTCAATGGAGATACAAAAGTCACCGGCCTCTAAAGCTAAGCACAGTCAAATGTAAATTTCAAAATGCTGGAAGGTGAAATCCTTGACTATTAACCCCTTCTGTCCCAGTTACGCTCAGCCACAAAGTTGTCTACCTCAGCACAGCTACATGCATATGTACTGCTACACAGTTCTCTCTATGATTTATTGAAGTTGAGTATATTAACCACTTGGATTTTGAAAATGTGATCTTGGTCATTACAAGGTCTCTCATACCGTTAGAGAATGCTGTATTAAGAGTGTCCTACTATACAATGAATATGACAAAAGGTATGAGTGTGTTCATTGGTCATATGTTCTCCGATCAACCTTTACCAATTAGTATATGGAGAAAATTTAAGAGTTAAATGATTAATTAAAAGCCTTAGAAAAACATTAGGGTACCTCTAAAGTCTCCTTTTGTTCCTTGGTCTTTGCATCAATGAGCTCAATCGTGACAGGTTTTCCATCTCTTGCAGGAGTGACCTATATAGAGGACATGATGACGGAAGAATAGCTACTCAACAAAATCTTATATTACAAATTACCGGATGTCATTACCTTTGATGCAAAAACTCCAGTATGATAGTCAATATTCCGGGGATTTATGAGAACCCTTTGAGCCAACTTGCTAATTTCAGGATCAAATCCTGGCATGAGCTGGTCTAAAGCTTCAATGAAAGTAACCTGCAGTATATTATTATTACTATTACCAACTATACAACTCATGCACTAATTAGGTTTCTACCTTTTACAAACAATGAAATAATATAAAAAAAAAACTTTCAAACATCCTAATGTAAAAAATACAACGGAGAAAGGAGAAAAAAAAAGAGCAGCAGAGAAGTATACCTCACTTCCAAGAGCTGTATAAACATCACTGAATTCAAGGCCGATATAGCCACTTCCTACAATTGCTATCCAATCTGGAACAGTCTCCAGTTTGAGTGCATGGTCACTAGTAATCACAGTCTTCCCTGAATGTATATACTTGGTGAGGTTTCTCTTGAAACCAAATAAAACTTACAACACAAAATAAATAAATAAAAAAACAGAAAGTGTGAGGAACAGTATCAAAATATAACTGAATATAGATCTCCATCTCCTTATACACATTTTACTATTCTCTAGCCTAACTTGAAAAATAAAGAATTATTTTATTGATATTAAGTACTACAATTGTAAAAACCAAAACCTCTAAAAACGGAAATAAAAATATATTGAAATAAATAGGAAGATTTTGAAGATATTTTTTCCTAATTACTACAGAGATATTGAGAATATTTTTTATTCTAATAATCAAATATTTACAACACTCCCCCTCAACTTGCCTAGAACCTGCCCTGAGTAAGTCCTTTAGTGAAAAAAAATACTTGCTATTTGAAATCATTTAGGAATAGGAATTGTAACCACTAGGTCTCTGTCAAAGATTATCTTTGATGAAGTGATTGTCAATTTCAATATGTTTGATTTATCATGTTGGACTGGATTATAAGCAATGCTCATGATGCCTGGCTTGTTATCACAATATAATTTCATAAGGATGTCAACCTTAATTTTAAGGTCATCAAGTATGATCTTTATCTAGAGTCCTTCACACACACCTTAAGCAAGGGCTTGAAATTCAGCTTTTGTACTAAAACAAGATACTCTATCGTGTTTTTTGCTTCTCCGTCACTAGACTCTCTCCAAGAAATTTCTGTCAATAACAGAGCATTGCATATATCTTCAGGATCAAAGTGTATCCTTTCCTGGACTTAACTTCAAGTACTGGCAAATTTTGTCAACTACTTGTGTGTGTCTTTCTCTTGAATCATGCATAAACTCACTTACCACACTAACTTCATAAGCAATGTATGATCTCGTGTATGATAAATAAATGAGTTTTCCTGCTAATCACTAATATTGGGTTTTTTTCTGTAAGAGAGCTATCTTCACTTCCAATTCTATGATTTTGTTCAATAGGAACTCCTGAGGTTATACATCCTAACTTATTTGTTTCCTTAAGGAGATCAAGTACATATTTTATTTGGGAGATGAAAATTCCCTTTTTGAATAAGTAACCTCTATTCCAAGGAAACACTTAAGTTTTTCCAGGTCTTTCATTTGAAACTGGGCTGCCAAATTTTCCTTTAAAGCCAATTTCTATGTTTCATCATCTCCTGCAATAATCATGTCATCCACATAGACCAACAATAGTGTAAGTTTACTTGTAACAGTGTTTTATGAATAAAGTATGACCTCCTTAACTTTGCTTATATCTTAAGGAAATCATTACTTTTATAGGTTTAAGACCATGTAAGGCCTTCTCTAAGAGGCATTTTTTATTCCTTCCACCATGGGTTTCAAATCCGAGAGGAATCTCCATGAAGAAAGACAATCTTCACATTTAACAGATGTAATTCCCATACAAAATGAGTTGTTATAGCAAGAACAACTTGAATTGTATTCATCTTTGCTACAGGAGAAAAAAGTCTCCTCATAGCCAATTCCACAAGTTTGAGTATACCCCTTTGCGACTAATCTAGCATTATAACTGTCTATTGACCCATCTACCTAATGTTTCATGCACCCTATTTTTTTGTCTCTTGGTTTGTCAACAATCTCCCATGTGGAGTTTCTTTCTAATGTATCCATCTCCTCTCTCCTAGCTTGAGTCCACTGTTCACTTCTCAAGGCTTATTGAACTGAGGTATGATTTTTTATGGCATCAATGACAACAATAAAGATTCGATGTCTATCAGGAAGATTGTCAATACAGACATATTAAGAAATAGGATAATTAACACATGATCTTTTTTCCTTTTCTCAACACAGTGGATAAATTCTTAGTAACACTTACCTCCACAATGTTGCTTTCAGAGATCCTCACCTCCAAGTCAAACAATTTTTCTTACTCTGGAGACAAAGTGGGTTATCTTGTTTGATATTTTTTGCCAAATAATTTGTCTTCTTCCTCAATACAAACATAATTTGTTGTTGCATCATCACTTGGATCTTGAGCATCTTGTAAAGATATACATGTTAATGACAGAATGGAGAGTTCCTCTGCTTCAAGTGATTTCTCCCCGAAGCTTAGGGATGACAAAAAAGGACTTGGTTTCATGAAAGGTGACATCAATGGTGATATAGACACGACAACTCTCATGATGATAACATTTGTATCCTTTTTTCATTCGTAGGATAACCAATAAATACACCTTTAAGAATTTTAGGATCTAATTTATTGCAATTAGGATTATGAGAGTGAACAAAACCAGAATATCCAAAATACTTGACAAGGTAGATTTGACACAATAGGAGTAGAGGGGACAAAAGACAAAAAAGACTCAATAGGACAAATGTTATTTAAGATATGAGTGGGTAACCTGTTGACAAGGTATGGAGCAGTTAACACAACTTCTCTCTAATAGATTTTAAAAACAAACATATGGAAAAGGAAGGCTCTAGCTACCTTTGGGTAGGGTATATGATCCAAAGTTCTTGGTCATTGATTCAATCATTCTTTTCAAATGACCAAGTTTTTTTTAAAAGCTTTCATACTAGACATTGAAAAACATAAAACAAAGACATGATTCAACCCTTATCATTTGATTCATAACGGAAACAATGTCCCGACAACCCTATCTATGGCAGCGACGGGTGGGGCACACCTTTTTGGCCCACCACTAACCCCAACGGAAATGGCGAACAACAAGGGTGATGGCGATTAACAAGGTAGCGGAAACAAGACTCCCTTGATCGGAGCTCTGATACCAAATTAGGCTTTAATACCAACTTGAAAAATAAAGAATTATTTTATTGAAATCAATCACCACTACAGTTACATTCTCTTCATCTCTATTTGTAGTAAGTTAGTAACCAAAACCTTTAAAAAAGGAAATAAAAATATGCTGAAATAATTAGGAAGGTTCTCAAGTTACAACAATTATCCATCAAAACATCTCTCTAATGCCAAATTGATAGCTTTCTTTTTCCATTGGGTGCTAACTGCTTTTATAACTGATAGCACTCTACTAGTTATGTCATGCCACTAGTGGCATGATATGATTCTAATCATAAATGATATTGTACATCCCAGTTTCTGGTAGGAGGAAGATGTGACTATAATCAAATCCTTTCATTGAGTAAAACTAGAGATGCTAGCATAAAACAATAACGTCATGAAGAGAAAAGATAAAACAAGTAGTGTATGGCGTACCATCAACTTCAATGCCCTTAGGAACAAAAGGAACCGACCCAGTGGCAACGATGATGTCTTTTGCAGTTACCACTTTGTTGGAAGAGCCAACTTTCACCTTTTGAGGACCCTGCATGGATCCACAGTCAAGGCAGTAGACAAAAAATTTAAAATTACCTCTTGCATTTTTGTGGTCAAAATTCAAGCCTTGCCTGGTAAACAAATAATTCAATCTCCAAAGGCAATCACAATAGCCATTATCTATTACACCACATAGCACAACATGTCACTTACCAAAATAGTTCCAAAACCAGTGAGAATGTCCACTCCAAGAGCTTTCAAGGAGTTGGTCAAGTTGCCACGGATTTTTGAAGCAAGATTATTAGCATGGTCAGCAACTGCTTGTCTGTCATACCCAGCACCAGAAACCTAAAACAGCAAATATATCATAATACCACCAATCTCTCTGCCACAAAAGCACACTATATTCTCAAATTCTAAACACATTTCACTCATTATCAATTCCAACAAAATACTATTACCTGCAAACCCAGCGACTTCAAGTGATGATCATCCCGCAGCTCTCGCATACGACCACTCACAGCCAAAAGTGCCTTAGAAGGAACACAACCTCTATTCACACACGTCCCTCCAACCACATCTCCCTCAACAATGGCCGTTTTCAAGCCCTGCAAAACCACCTCCTCGCTTCAAAACTTCTCCAAAGAATACAACAATTTACCAAAATGCAATCTCTTCATTAATTAACAGCTAAAATACATTTTTTCTCTCATCTTATTTCTTTGTTTCAGCTTGGTCCTCTAAGTTTTAAAACTTGGCTGTTTGCTGTTAATCTAGATTACGCGTCCAATACTTGTTTGGTGTAGCATTCTCATGTCTAGAAAAGTTAACAAATAAACTGAGGGAAACAGATACACTTTGAGTGACAAAGTAAAACTTTAAAGTTAGCTAAAAACTGAAATCAAAGTATAAAACGAGTGAACAAAACTTTATTTCAGACTCAATTAAACTAACTTTTCTAATTCATTACAAAATTCAGCTGAATTTTCAAACTCGACAGAGCGCGGGCGCGCTCGAGAGAAAGGTTTTCAGTGATCCAAACGTCGGAAGAAGAAGCGCTGAGCGTACCTTCTCGACGGCGTGAAGCGCGGCGCCGTGGCCACCGACGCCGGCGCCGATGATGAGCAAGTCGTAGTCGAAAAATGTGGGAGCGGTTCCGTTGTTGGACAGAGCGGCGGACACTGCGGCGGAGTGCCGCCGGCGCCGGTGGCAGTGGTGGTTTTGGGAACTGGAAGTGAATGCCTTGCTGCGGAGACCACAGAAATTGAGAGTCGAAGGGACGAGGGTGCCATCGGAAAGAGGAAAAGAGTGACGTGGCCTCGAAACAGTGGAAGCGTAAGAAGAAGAGAGAGAAATGGATGATGGCATTTTGGAGGAAATCAGAAATGGTGAAAATAAGTGCTTCTCTGTGAGTGAAAGTTTGTTAGTTGGTTTGGGAGTGCAGAGGGATAACCCACCTTCTTCTCAATGTGTCTTATCAGTAATGGCTTCCAACTTCCAACTACAAAATAGGTACAAATTGTTGTATTTTTTAAGAATCCTTTTACTCTTTTTTTATAATATTTGTTCATATGATAAGTGACCAGTGTTAGATGATATTCATTATATTTATTTGCTTTTATTTAATATCTTGTCTGTAAAATGATAAGAAAGTTTTAATGTTTTCTTCTTAGTATATTTTTAAATGATTGAAACTTATGCCATTTTTCTTAATTGTGTTGTTGATATGGAGTATTTCTAAAAAAAAAAGTTTGGGAGTACAACTCTCTCAAAATTGGATATTGTCTCGGAATGAGTTTTCAGCTCGTCTTCAGTGTGAAAGGGAAGCTCTAGTAGAAAATGACTCATCGATGCTTAAGTCAATAGGAGCACATAAATGATAAGTTCTTAGTATGAGACTTAAAAGTATGAGATAAGATAAGATAAGATGTACTTCTTAGAGAATGAGTACTTATAGGTTAACCTGGTATCCTCTGAGTGGACTGTTATGAGTCATTTGGATTAGTCATGTAACTGTTATTCACCATTTCATAAATAGTTGTTCATCATTTAAGGCTCATTGATTAGGTCATTTTATTCATGATGGTCATTTATGGTAAATGATGACTCGGTTACGAAGTCATATGGTCACCCCGAGCTATTAGTTGTGTCCGACCTACAGTCGAGCAGGTACACAAGCCCTCAATTTGGAGATCGAGGTGTTTAAACAATCGAGGACGAATAAGATACCAAGTTATTCTGCCTGAGCTTGGTGGGTAAAGGTCGAACAAGTTGTTCCCACATGTATTACTTATATTTTTTAAAATAACGAAAAAGGAGATTGGACATTTTCCCCTTTTGGCGATTCTTTTTCCCGTATTAATTTTCCCCCATTCTGCTTTTTTCTAGAATCTTCCTTTAATATTCTTCCAAAATGAGCGTCGCTTAACATATCCAACTTTCTCGCATCCTCATTTCGTTTGTGCTTCTATACGCCACAATTGCTTCCACAACCATCTCCTTCATTTTCCTCACAAGATTCAAGCTTTTGTGCTTAGGTACGGTCTCATGGCTTCCTCTTCTACTTCTAATGATAGTTATTCTTTTCCTCGCATGTCTGACCTCGTAGATAGTGAGTATGCGTCATCAAGTCAGACCTTCTCCAACCGTTTGGAGGAGGTTTCTGCCTTTCTGCAATCTCCCATCACTTTCATCATCATGAGGAAACCTGAAAGGGGGAGTCTTCCCAAAAGGTAGCCAATCAAAGTGAGGCTCTCAAGAAGTGTAGGGATAAATTTCCCTATGTGCCCTACAAGAGTTATCTATGGGTTTCGGGTGAGGTATACGTGTACCCCTCTGAGCTACGTATACGAGTACTTTTTTAAAGAACTGGCAGTTACTTTCCCACTAACATCCTTTGAGAGCGGCATGCTGCTGGTTATGAATGTTACTCCCAGCCAACTTTAGGAAAGCTTGTATTGGGCTTTCCTGAAGTCATTTCAATTGTTGTGTGAATATATGCACATACAACCTACTATAAACAAATTCATGTATTTCTACCAACTGAAACACGGTGCTGAGGTCGATTGAGTGTCATTGAATGGTGTCCAACACGGTTCCCTCTTCACGGTCTACTTTTTTTCCTTTAAAGGCTTTAAGAATCAATTTTTTAAGGTTTTCAACCATAAAGATCCTCGGAAAATGATCTTTTACCATGTGGACGGTTCCACCAAGTTTCCTCTGTATTGGCATAGGCCTTATAAATTCAAGTCAAAGGTTGAACATTTTGTCAATGAGGAGGAAATAATTGACATAGTCGTGCTCAAGAGCCTTCCCCGACCTATCAATAGTTGGGCTTTGCTAAGAGTGTTATTGGCCAAGAATCCCATCATGGTCTTTACAAGTGAGAGTTAGGTCTTAGGATTTTCTTCACTTTTTTGTGTGTGTCTAGCTGTATGATTCTTCCCTTTGTTTGCACATAACTGATGGGAAAGGGGTTCGACTATAAAGTCCTGCAGGCTAAGAAGAATGCCTTTTCTCGTAGCCAAGGGATTTAGGTCGACCTCAATCCTCCCAAGAAGGAAAAAATGCAAAAGGGGGGGGCCTCTTCGGAGCCATCGAGTCCATCTGTTCGCTTGGGCAGCCCGGTAGACATACTTCACTTCCCCGAGCCTTCCGCTCGAGCTCTGAAGTCTCCTCCTCAAATTCCAGCTTCTCCTTTTCCTCCACATGTCATTCCAGATCTCTCCACACTTGTGAATGTTCAAAGCCAAGATGGTTTGATTCCTCGATTGTACCACATTTCTACCTTGGTGTCGCATTCCAACTCCTTGTGGCTCGTGAGTATGCGCGGTCACCATGTTAGCACGAGAGGTAATTTCTTCCTTGACCCTTATGACGTTGATCTTCTGATCAATGTGGATTCGACTATGATTATGTTGGCTCGCTACATGGCTATCATGCGTCACTAGGGTGGGCACTAAGTCATGCCGTCGAATCTTCTTGACCAAGAAGAAACTTGAAGACTCCGAGGTTGGTCACCAAGTTTTTAAGGACAAGTTAGAGAGTGCGGAAATAGATCTTGAGGACTTCTACACGGAGCTTATTGGTTCAATCGTGGTCGAGAAAGATGACGAAGAAAGCCTTGGGCGCCTACATGCCAAGGTAAGAGAATTGAACGCCTGAGAAGAAGAACTTAGAGCTGAAAATAATAATCTTGTGGACTCTTCCCTTGGGTATGTTAAAGCCTACAAGAAGGCTCTTTGCTAGGCTATTTATTTTAGCCCTAACATCAAGCCCAAAGACTTTTACCTTGACAAGGTAATAGATGATCATTTTGTTGATGACTAAGACAATTTTTTGTTTATAATCGTTTTGTTTGATTTCGTTCTTACTCGTGATTGGGGATGTTTTGTTTTTTATTGAACTATTTTTTAACTACCACTCATGATAAAGCAATTTTAGTTCTTGATCTAACTATCTTTTTGGCCTTTACTCATGATTGAGCATATTGAGCATGCTTAGATCTTGATTGACCTACTTTTTAGCTTTTACTCGTGATTGAGTTTGCTTAGTTCTTGATTGAACTACTTTTTAGCTTTTACTCATGATTGAGCTTGCGTAGTTCTTGATTGAACTATCTTTTAGCTTTTACTCATGATTGAGTTTACTTAGTTCTTGATTGAATTACTTTTTAGCTTTTACTCATGATTATGCTTGTTTAATTCTTGATTGAACTATCTTTTAGCTTTTACTCGTGATTGAGCTTATTTTAGAGGAGCTTGACAAGATTGTCGCTAAAGTCAAAGATTTTATTCTACTTAGGTTTGGCTCGTTAAAACCTTGCTCGGTAAACCCATCTTAGGGAAAAATCCGAGCTAAGAAAAAAAAGTGCATCACCGTGGATTTAAACTGTAATATATTTTCAAGTGGGTGATATTCCATCTTCTTGTAATTAATTTCTCACTCAACTTCTAGAACTTGCAAGCTCCATTTTGCAATGTGTCCGCCACCTTGAATGGGCCAATTGTGAGCTTCCCTTCTTCTCAACATCTTCTCGCATCATCGATTTTCCTCCATACCAAGTCTCCTTTGTGGAGTGTTTGAGCTCTAACACAAGAGTTATATTGTCGGGTTGCCCTTCCTTTGACGACTTATTCTCTTACCTATGCCTTCTCCCTGACTTTGTGAATGAGATTCAGATCGATCCTCAGGTTATCTGCGTTGTTTTCCTCTTCAAAGCTTCCTTTCCTCTATGAGGTTTCCCCCGTCTATACCGGGATCATAACGCTCGCCCCATAAGTGAGGTGAAAAGGTGTTTCCCCTGTGAAGGATTTAGGTGTGCAATGATATCCCCAGAGGATACCTAAGATTTCCTTCGCCCACAAACCTTTTACCGACTTGAGTTTCTTTCTCATCTATCTTAGGATGACCTTGTTGGTGGCCTCACTCTGACCATTGGTCTATGGGTGCTTGACTAATGTAACGTGATGCTTGATTCCTAGTTGAACCAAGAAACCTTCGAATTTTTTGTCAATGAACTGTTTTTCGTTGTCAGTTACCACTGAATATGGGAGGTCGTGTCCACATATGATTTTTTTCCAAAAAACACATTAAACTTGTTGGGCTATAATTGTTATCAAGGACTCGACCTCAATCCATTTGATAAAGTAATTCACTGTCACTATCAAGAATTTGACATTTCCCTTCACTAGTGGGAAATGGCCGAGTATGTTCATTCCTCATATAACAAAGGACCAAAAAGGAAGGATGAAGTGCAAATCTTCTTATGGTAGACTGACTAAGGGGTCGAACTTTTCGCATTCCAGTCATTTTTTCGAGAATTCCTTGGCGTCCCTTTGAATCGTGGGTTAGTAGAATGCTGTCCTCATGACTCTAGATGCCATGCTTCTGGCTCAATAATGTATTTCGCAAATTTCTCTGTGCAACTTAGCAAGAATATATTTTGCTTATTCCTCACCCAAACACTTCAACAATGATGCCGAGAAGGACCTTCAGAACAACTCGTCATTCTAAAATGTATAAAATGACGCTTGCCGATGGATCTTTCTAGCTTTTCTTCAGTCAATTAGGAGGGTTATAAGCCTAAGGTAGCTTATGATTAGGGTCATCCACCCTGACATCCCATCCTGTAACTGCAACACCTTATCAGAGTCCTAACTCAAGAAGCTGAGGGTTTCTTGTATGAGTGTGCGATGTTGGCCCGATTTCCTCAATGAGTAGAATAAGGAATTAAAATGACGAGTTGTCGGATCTGAGCGTAGAGAGCAATCTCGTTCAAACGAGCCTACCCAAAGTAAAAAAAAATAGCAATCATTTGAACTCATACCCATCAGGCATTCAAACAACATACCGAACGAACACAAATTATTGATGAGGAGGATGACCCAAAAGGACATCCTTTTACTGATGAAACCATGGAGGCTCAACTCCCGCCCAAATGGAATGGGCTTAATATCAGGCTCTATGATGGTTTCACATATCTGAATGAGCATATGAATGTCTACAAGACACAAATGAATCTTTACACTACAAATAAGGCTATATGGTGCAAAGTTTTCCCCACCTCTCTTAAAGAAGAGGCACTCAACATGTTTACTCATCTCCACCCAACTTGATGGATAACTTCACTTGCATAATCATATTCTATTATGACTATGTTGTTGGAATTAATTTTCCTAAGTTCTTCAAAATACTTTGGAGTTTATGAGAGTTATCAACTTTTACACTTTATGTCATCAAGTGTTAATTTTTTTATCATATGCTTGATGTAGAGATTTTAATCCTTATCCATCTTTTGAATCCCTAATACCCCTTTTAAGTTTCATTTTAGTGTATTCCTTAAAATCATGATTTTAATATTTTAAAGAATGAGATGAGCGATGAAATACATATTTGATCACTTAGGTTCACTATATAACTAGAAATCCCATTTAAAGGCTAATAACCAAAAGGTGACCACCTAACCTAAATTATTTAGAAAAACTACATTTAGTGGCCCACCAAATTTATAAGCTAATATCTACAATATGTGAATGTTGTAAGTAGGTTACTTGCATGTTGAGCATGAGAAAATGATTTTAAAAAAAATTGTATAAAAAAAGAGAACTTAGCACTAAACATTATAAAGTTAATATGTGACTCTTAATCCTTCTACATATATATTGTATGCTCAAAGAGTGTACTATGTTAGAATATATGCCCTTAAACAAGAGGGGGGGGGG
>Ga0123341_1001794_pt1 | contig 16797 bp, 11 predicted proteins | sample Turbeapinknodule_FD_89959 | JGI IMG/M metagenome (GOLD analysis project Ga0123341, IMG submission 89959) | Root nodule microbial communities of legume samples collected from Mexico - Turtle bean Mexico pink nodule | ecosystem: Host-associated > Plants > Roots > Nodule | place: Mexico: Nepantla...
ATACTAACTTATTAAATAAGAAGTGAAATGTGTGAAATTTTGTTAACAATAATATAGTGGTTAAATTACAAATTAGGTTTTCCTTAATTCTTCTATATTTTTAATGATTTTAGTCTTGGATTTTATTAGTAAATTATTTTATTTTTTGAAATATTGAATTTAACGTATGTTTAATTTTTTTTAATAAACATTGACATACCACTTTCATTTTAAAATATGACAAAAAAAAGTAATGAAATAAAAAAACTTTACAAAATTGAATATGCAATCAAAATTATGAATTTTCTAAATCTTTTAAATTTTATGAAGTTATATATGCTTTGGAGGAAGGTCAAAAGTTGGGTTTTACCAATGTCTAGCTGGAATGTAACTCGGCTTTAGTTTATGCTGCGTTTACTGCTAGGACAAATGTTCCTTGGATGCTTCGTAATTGATGGAATATTTGTCTTAATTACGGTGTAAAAATCAGGTTTAGGATTACTCATATTTTTTCGTGAAGGGAATGCGTGTGCTGACAAGTTGGCTAATTTAGGATTTATTCATAGAGAATCTTTTCATTGGTATAATAGACTTCCATCTAGTATGTTCTTAGAATTCTTTATTAATATGTATAGTCTAACTACGTATTGTTTTTGTTAACATATGAGTTTTTGGTATAATCCCCATATTTTTGTATTTTCTTTCTTTTAATAATATTTTTTTTATGTGATGATAAATGATTGTTGTCATTTGAGGTTTCAGTCTAGGTGAGATGTCGAGTAACATAGTGATATATAACATGAAAGCTTTTTATAAAATAAAAAAAAAGTAAAATCACAGAAAAAAAATAATATGATAAAAAATACACTAAAAATTAGTTTAAAACCAACTCAAAATTTTGTATAATAAATTTTAACATATAACAAGAAACTGTGAGAAGATATTTGATCTATTATTAATATTAATAAATTTATGATAATATGATAAAATAATTATGTCTTTTTGTGTTGCTGTCAAAAACTGGATAAATAAATGGAAAGTATGAAGTGATCAAATCAAATCTGTTTTCTGCATCTCACCAATCTTCCTTTCTCTGCCAATTTTCTTCAATTTCGAAATCACCAAACACAAGATGGAGAAAGCGATCAACAGACAGAAGATTTTGCTTCATCATCTCAACCCTTCATCTTCCAACCACTCATCCTCTCTCTCTGTTAGTTTCACTTTTCTGTCTTCACTTTCTTATCACTAACATGGTTTTCATCGTTACCCTTTTCGTTTAATCTATTCACGCTTTTTTGGCTTTTGGGAAAACTACCCTTTTGCTAACTCTGCCATAATCAGCTCCCTTGATTTGTTGTTAGCTCAAAATATTTGCATATTCATTTCATAGGTTGTTTGGCATGTGTGTTGTTGATTACCCTTTTGTTATTTCTATGACAAATTGTTCCCTTCTTTGATTGTTAGCTCTGATTTTTTTAGAAATTTTTGATCTTGTACGTGTTTATGAAAATTTATTCCCTTGATTGATTATTACATCAGAATTGTATAGATTTTTTTCTTTCGTAAATGTATTTTGTGATTTTATAGGCTGCTAGAGTTCGAGTGGGGATTTTGGAAGAAGGAAAAAAACATGATTCTTTTGCTACATATAGCTTCCTTGATTGATTGTTGGGATTTTGTTATATATAGTAAAACAATATGTATAATGGACGTGTTCATGTAACAGAACGTGCTTATATTTGTTCAATAGGTTGTTTCACTTGTTTGGCGTATGAGAGAAGTACCCTTTTGACATTTAAATTGGAGTTTATTTTCTTGATTAATTGTTTGCTCAGAATTCTATGTTACTTTGGATCTTGTATATATTCACTAGGCTTCAGCATGTGCGGCGGGGGACAGTGCTGCTTATCATAGAACATCTACATTTGGGGACGATGTTGTAATCGTGGCGTAAGTTCTGCTCTTACTCAATTGAAATATCTAATGTTAAACAGGCTTTATTTATTTAATAACAGTCTACAGCTGTGAATTATGAGGATTTGTGTTTGTGGGATCTTTAATTTTTACCCAAAATAATGTATTTACAATTTTGTAGTGCTTATCGGACTGCTCTTTGCAAATCTAAGCGTGGAGGTTTCAAAGACACTCATGCTGATGATCTACTGGCTCCTGTTTTAAAGGTTTCAGTTCTTTGCTTTTGATTTTTAGTTGTGCATTTTCAATTTTAAATGAGTTCTAACAAATAACTGCATTTCTTAAGCTGTGGTGATTTATGCAAAGGTACTTTGTACTGTAGTTCATAGTTTACTCTATTAAATGTTAATGTTCTATTCTATAACTCTACATGAACACGGGTTTTCATCGTAGGCTGTAATTGAGAGAACCAATGTCAACCCAAGTGAAGTTGGGGATATTATTGTGGGCACTGTATTGGCTCCTGGATCTCAAAGAGCCAGTGAATGCCGTATGTCTGCATTTTATGCTGGTTTTCCTGGTATGTGTAGATATTCTGTGCTTGTAAACCTGATATGTGACTCTGATTTGTTATTGATAATACATGTAATTTTATTTTCGTCCAGAAACTGTACCTATAAGAACTGTTAATAGGCAATGCTCATCTGGGCTCCAGGCTGTGGCTGATGTAGCTGCTGCTATAAGGGCCGGATTCTATGACATTGGTAAAGGAAGCACCAATTTGCTTTGTTCTTCTTGTGATTGCCATGATTTTTACTGTCTAATGTTACCTTTAATTATTTTGTTTAGGTATTGGTGCTGGTTTGGAATCTATGACAGCGAATCCAATGGCATGGGAAGGATCAGTTAATCCTAAAGTATTTTTTCCCTCTTTTCATCACTCCATCTCCAGCTTTATTATACAATCTTAATTTTGGTTTTAGGAAATAAAACCTTTAGAATGGCTACAAAGTTATGATATTTTCTTTGGCGTTGTGACAGGTAAAAATGTTTGAACAAGCTCAAAACTGCCTTCTTCCAATGGGTATTACCTCTGAAAATGTTGCACATCGCTTTGGTGTTTCAAGGAAGGAACAAGATCTGGCTGCAGTAAGTTTGGATATATGTTTTAATTCAAGATTTCGTTCTATTTTATAATTTAATGACTTTGAACTGAAGCTTCTTAACAATTATGTTGTTAGGTTGAGTCTCATAGACGAGCTGCTGCAGCTACTGCTTCTGGTAGATTTAAAGACGAAATTATCCCAGTCTCCACCAAGGTATTTGCCATTACAGGGTATATTGAATCTTTCTTTGGGATATTGGGTGCTGAAACAAACCTCTTCTTTTCTATCAGATTGTGGACCCAAAATCTGGTGAGGAGAAATCTGTCACCATTTCTGTTGATGATGGAATTCGATATGGAGCAAAGTTTTCTGATCTAGAGAGGCTCAAACCTGTCTTCAAGAAAGATGGAACTACTACTGCTGGTATAAGATCATAAAATCCTGGTTCGTTTCCCAAATCCCTTCTAATTGGTGTTCTAAATTTAATCATGTGATGCCTGTGCTTTAGGTAATTCTAGCCAGGTGAGTGATGGTGCTGCAGCTGTTCTGCTTATGAAAAGAAGTGTTGCACAGCAAAAGGGGCTACCCATTCTTGGTGTATTCAGGTACATAGTCTGTGACATAAACTTTAGTCTCTGGAAATATTTATATATTCATTGCATATTGACATGCCGAACGTTCTAGACTAAGTTTGAATTAAGTTTAACAAAATTTAGAAAAAATATATTTTGGAATAGATGAATGAATGAATGCTAAGCTGCAGAATGATGTACTTTCCTCTGTTTTGGCCAAACAACACATATTTATACTTCATCTGGTTTCTGAAATGATACATCTAGTTCCTTCTTATGCTAGGTGTATATTTTACTATCAAGTCCTACTAGGTTAGTACCAATTTTCTTGGCAACTATACCAGCAACTTTTGGCACACGTTTTTGCCTCGAGTGCTCTATTCATCAAAAACATAATTTACAGAACTCAAAAATATATTAAAAAAAAAGTACTGACAAATTCTTGTTTTGTCCAGTTTCTTGTACAAGCGTACCTGTTAGAAAAATAGAAAGGAACTTGCATTTGCTATAATCCCTAAATACAAGATTCGGTCCCTTTGTTTCCGCATACAATATTATCTAGGAAGATAACAATTTATTGAACAAACTTGTCAAGCATTTCCTTCAGAAATTGGAACTTCATATTTATATAATTATCTTTGTTGTAATGAATTGTTCCATTCTAATATCACAAATTATATTATCTATGTAGTTAAAATGTGAAATTGAATAATTGATAAGATAAAAATGTGAACATTATTTATTGGCTGTCATCTAGGACTTTCACAGCAGTTGGTGTTGATCCTGCCATCATGGGTGTGGGCCCTGCTGCTGCAATTCCTGTTGCTGTTAAGGCTGCAGGTCTAGAGCTTGATGATATTGATCTTTTTGAAATAAATGAGGTACCTTACCAATGTGTTTGTGTTACATTTTCCGTTTTCTCTGTCTGAATTTACATTTACTCACTTCAATACATTGCTTGTGTTAAGGCATTTGCTTCCCAGTTCTTGTATTGCCGAAACAAGCTAGGGCTTGATCCAGAAAAGATCAATGTTAATGGAGGTGCAATGGCAATTGGGCATCCTCTAGGTGCAACAGGTGTATATCACAACTTTTTATCTTACATTTCCTTAGAATAGGTATTAAATAAAGGTAGGAAGTAATTGTATTGAAGACTACTATATGCTGTGCCTATGAGCAGTACCTTGGACTCTAGTTTTGATCTTTGCTCTTCCCTCTAATTGTATCATATCATAATTCTACCAATATAAATATGAGAACATATGAGAGGAGTGATAAGCTCTACAAAATATAGTCTCTTTTATTTATCTCAACTTGGTATCAGAGGGATTAGCCCTCCATTACAAGACAGCCTTGAAGGTTGACCTGTACAATCAGACTAGATTAGGACTTTAATTTTTTACACAAAAATGGGAAATTAAGGACTCAAGAAGACTGGAACCCTTGGATGTAAAGTGATAGATGTACTACTGAAACAAGTTAGCCTGTTGATTATTTTGCTCATAGTATATGATATTTAGTTATATACAATTTTTCTTTTATGTTAAAAAATAAATAACTGATTTAACATGCTTTGAAACTTTAATCTATTATACAAAACATAATAACACTTTGGTTCGACCATATTTTAACCATGATTAGGCTGTTATTTCAGTTAGTTCCTTCACTGGTTCAATTTCTGATTTACTAGCATTGGTTTATGCACTGGAGTCCCACATATACCTTCAAAATAATGAGCTTATCAGTGGAGTTGACAGAAACCAGATAAAAAAGCATTATAATCTAACTCCAAAATTAGGTTACTGATACTGCTAGAGGGTATACTATAGAAATATAAAAGCATAATGAATAAAGTAACTAAATCATAAAAATTACCAACCCTACAAGTGAGTATTGGATATGATCTAGGTTCATAATAAAATCTGGTATCCAATACTGTGTATGACTACAGGCAAACATTTTAGAGTATCTATATACCATTCTCCAATCCTTTGTTGGATTGAGAGCTTACCACTAGACTAAAATTGTAGCTTATAATTAAGGCAAAACTTTTATCTAAGAGCATAGCAGTTTAAGTATTACAATTCACGATTCGATTGTGACTTGATCCATTTGATTTCAAGACAACTGGTGTCACCTACAACATCCCTCTCTTATATTCAACCTGGAACACGACTATTGTCATGTGCACTTGCTAAATACCAATAATGCATGGTATTCTTTATGAATTTCAATAATGGTTTTCAAATTTTTTGTAGGTGCTCGATGTGTTGCTACACTGTTGCATGAAATGAGGAAACGTGGCAGGGACTGTCGATTTGGAGTTATATCTATGTGCATAGGTACAATCACTTTCTCACTGCATGTTTACGTGCTTACCTTCTCACATAAACATCCTGCAAAAGATGATGCCTTTTCTGTTGTGAGCAGGTACTGGAATGGGGGCAGCTGCTGTTTTTGAGAGTGGTGATTGTGCTGATGAGCTATGCAATGCCCGGAAAGTGGATGACCTTCTTTTATCCAAGGATGCTCGCTAGAAATAGTTTCCTCATACTTGGTTGGTAATCAAACAAAAATCACATTAAGGCTTTGTCCCATGACAGTGAAAATGTCAATCACTGTTCAAGATTTCAAAACTTTCTATTCATAAGACTAGCATTATTTTGCATATGTTTTGTTTAATTATAAACACTTCTTTTGTCTCTTAAACCTCCTAATCACATAAGTTATTACATCTTTTACTCTCTCTTCTCTCTACTCTTTATCCACCCTAATTAGGATGAACAATAAGAAACAAATGGATTCTGTGTTTTTGCTGCAAATATTTTAAGGTTTTTTTTATCTATTCTAATATATTTAACTGGTAAATTTAAAACCAAGTTAAAAAAAACACCAAATTATCAATGGAAAGATAGGGATTCAAACCCTAGATGGTACATGAACTTGCATAACAGATCAACAATCTATCACGATTTCTAGGACAGAAAAATAGAAAGAAAAATTGAGATTATTTTTTCTATAAATTAAATTATTATATGATAAATTAATTTTTAGAAGCTTCGGTATAATATTTCTAGATTTTTATTTTAATTTGTCTAAGCCGATTTTTTAACCTGTAGAAGAGTTGATAAGTTTGTTCTGAAATGTGATCTATGAAGAATGTGATCACAATGTTCATGAAATTTATTTGAGAGCATATGTAAGCTGGAAATGATTAATGTGGCCAACGCATTATTATTATCATAAATAAAATTAATATGATAATAATAATAATAATAATAATAAAGAAAATAATAAAAAAACATGTCAATATTATTATTCTTTGAAGACCATAAATAAAAAAATATGTAGAAGAATGTGCTTTATTGTAACCTTTTGAATGTACCATTCTTTCAATTGAGCAATGCATATAATATATATTATGTTCACATGTTATCGTTGATGTAATTTTATCTAAGGATAAATCATAAGTTATAGAACACATTCACTACTTGTCTTATGCAATGATAATTTTTTTTTTAAAATTGACGATGTTATTGTGATGATTTGTTTTATAAATAACCATAAAATAACAATATATCACATGTAAATAAATATCATATTTATAATAAAACATTATGATGATATGACAAATAATTTGTATTAATAAAATCTATAAGAATTGATTTTGAAACGTTTGAATAAAACAAGTTCATATTCATGGTATCCTTGAAATAACAAACTATATGCTTTACAACAAAATATACGTTTTCGTAAATTTTAAAAACATTACACATTTGAAAAAAACTATAATAATAATAAAATATCAGAAAACGTTAAGATGGAGTATTGTGATGGAGGGACTATAAGAAATTTGTTCTTGTTTTATTCTTTTTCTTTGAAATAATTATCCTTGCACGATGGTTTGATAGAGAAAGCCACCTTAGGAACAAATGTGTAAAAGACATTTATGAGTTAAATAAAGAAATTAAACAAAACTGCTAAAAAGGTCACAAACAAAACAACCTTAAATCATTTATTATTATATCTAAGGTTTGTTGTCATTTTGTGGACCGTAAAGCCTCGTTCTCTTTTACCCTCAAAGTTAGAAATAAAGCTCCAACCAAAACTTTGCTTAGGGATTAAAGAAGGACCATGATTCTCATCTTTATTTTGATGGGTATTGTATCGAGCAAGAAACAAAAAATTGTGAAAATTGGGCTGGTGCAACTCTGCACTATTTACCACCAGCAGTAGAAGTTAAATTACAACATGATTCAGAACCGATTTCTCAATATGCATTCATTTTGCCCCAGAACTCTAACCACAATTCAGAAGACAGTAACAGTATATCAGCACCGTTACGACTTGCAGATCTTTCTGTGCCTCTATTCACTTTTGAATATCTACTGTATGAAAAGATAAAACAAGCGCACTGTGAAATGGCATATCTATTACATATCAGGTTTTACTTTTTTCCTTGAGAGAAAAAATGAGGTGGCTAATTGATGAATATCTAAATCATCAAAAGATAAATTAACCACTGAAGTCCTAAAATGAATTAGGTGATTGATGACTTGCACACGGGGCATGTTGTTTTCCTCTGGAGCCAAGGATCGATACACTGCAAAAAATAGATTAAAGCAAGTTAGCATTTTACAGTTTCTACATAGAAACAAACAAATAGGTTTAATGGTCTGACATCTTTGTGAAATTTGTGCAAACAGGGAAGGTGGCGAATAGTTTCTCCCCTGGCCGGGGTCTCAAGACATATAGCACATGGCTCTGTCATGTTGTCATTCTGTGACAATGAACAGGAAACATATCAGCATTGAATCTAAAATCAATTCCATTTTCCCCCAACCCCTATTTTCTGCTGTCTCACCAGGTTCTCTGCCCCAGAAGTGAAATTGGACCACCAAATCATGAAGGGTTGGAGAAAAAAGGAGACAGAGTTAAGGGTTCATTCCAAAAGTGGATAAATAATTTCACTAGACAATAATAAATAACCTGGATTGTTAACTGCGGAAGGCTATTGATCAGATTAGTAGATGCACCAGTATGTTGGTGATTTCTCTCATCAAGGGCCAATAACATTTCATAATCACTTCTGCAAGAAAACATGGACCATAAATTCATGACATAAAAGAAATAAAACTTTCTGTAAACAATTGTGAAATCACCATATCCAAGAACTTCATTCAAAGAATCAGATATGAAAAACTGAGTACATTATGGGGCCCTTGCACGACAAAAACACTTGCGTTTTAATGACTTGTAGTACTGCATAATATACAGAATGAAGAACTTGTCTGCTGCCTCCCCTCATAGGTATTTTTGTCTTATCCAGTTCTCTCCCTTACACTTTCTAAGTTGTGTTACTACTTCAATTTTAAGAACGAAAAATTAAGAAGCTTTGGTTTAGAGATTAAAACAAATGAGGAAATGAGAAGAACCTCTTTTGCATCATTCTTCTACACAAGAATGAAGTATAACTTATGTGCGCAAATTGTAAATTATTCAATACAAACTTACGCGTTGAAATCACGTCCCGCATTAAAGATGCCATCAACCACTCCCATATCACTGAAATCCCCCATTGAATTCTCCAAAGCTTCTAATATATCAAGTCTCTGTACAGGAGAGATGGATGCCAAGGAAAATTAAAATTATACATATGCTATACCACATAATCTCAATCCAAACTCTACAAATTCAACAATAATAAATTCCAGACACACAAGAAGCAGTGTATGCTTGTATTCCAATAGAATCACTTTGGTGTTGAGATTAAGCAAAAGTACAACTTCTTACTATATAAAAATTTGGTGAGGAAGCTAGAAATCATGGAGAAAAAACATGAAGAGATACATGTACCAAAAAAATGAGAACACAAGCCAAAGTCAAATATCAATGTGCTAAAACATCAAGGCAGAATACACACTTTTGTACTTGCTTTTAAGATTTTACTTTTGTCTCAAGTTCTATTCTGATCAAAATATCCCCTCACCTTATTGTCAAATAGTTTTTCCTTGTACATAATTCCAAACCTAGAGAAGGGTTAGCAAAATCAACTATGTATGGCAACGTCACGTCAGAAATTGGCGGTGGAGTTTAGCTAGCCAGCACAACATATCAGTGATAATGCAGGTTTTCCAGTGCTGCCCATCGCAGCCACTTTGGATGTCATCGAATGGCGTAACAGAATAGACATGGTGGAAAACATACAGAATGCCAAGAATTTCCAGAGAATATTATCAGATTTGTTACCCCTTTCTAGAGGTGGAAGAAGTCTCATGTTATGAAAGGTTAGGTTGGGTCAAACCCGGATAAGGTAAAACCAGGTCTGGTTGAGTGTAGCTCATGCAAGGTTGAGACAAGTTTGGACCAGATAGGCCCTAAGTCAAGTTGGGCTAGGATAGACCTAGTTCAATCTGTAGCATATGAATGCAAAAAGTAAATACATACTTTGTTTGGTTTTCTAAAATAAAAAATAAAACAAAAACTGGGGAAAAATAATTAAAAATACAAGGCACCCTAGTCCCCCCGCATATGAACTGTGGAAACTCCCTTTACAAAACCAGTTTAATAGAGTATCAAAGGAACTGAGGGGAATAGAAAAAAAATGACTTTAAACAAGTCTAGAACAAAATACTCTAGAATTTTTTTTATTAAGATAATGAAATAATAACAAAAAAGGACTGCATGCTACCAAAACATGACATTGCCAAAAATTACATTAGAAAGTCACCAAGGCATGCAAAGAGAATAAAAATACGTAAAGAAACAAGAAAATATCAGAGGGACAATGTATGAGGATACCATGTCCAAGTCCATATCCAGAGGAAACTGGGGGCTTCTTCCTCTAGATGATATGTTAGATGCCCGAGTCCTACTTGTGGCGCGACTCCTCAACCGTGCCATTCTATTAGAGAAAGCTAGAGGCTCAGGTCTCCTTCTGGAAGAACTCTGATTAGGCAATATACGAGGCTGTCTGTTTGCCCTAGGAAAACGTACCTGTATAATAAAGTAGGTTTTGTCAAATCCTGCTATCAATTAATATATCTCTAAATAGCCCAACTTTTCAACTAACACAAAACTGGCTAGGTAACAAAATATCCTCTTACTTGAGCGTACAAGTTCTAATAATATTTTTCTAGCATCCTACTCACATGGACACAGAATAATATTGAACTACGCTCATCACAGATAAATTCTAGAGAACTGTACAGTCATGCCTAATAACAAAGATAACGGTTATGTCATATGTAGCTTTCAAGTTCCTTCCAGACATTTCCACCTTTAACACAACACCATCCATAGATCATCTAAGTCTTTTAAATATTTTGAAAGGGTTAAATGAGTATATACAGGACACATTATAGCATCGCTGCACAAAAGGAAGCATCTTAACAACATAGTAGTAAGTGAAACATACAAGAAACTTTATTTACAGAGAAAGGAGTTTTCTTTAACATATTCATTTAAGAGAGACAGAGAAGAGGCTTAGTTACAGGATGATTTCTGCTGTGGCTATCAATGGATGTAGGCAGACTATCCTCTGCATGCTGCAACTCCCACGCTAAATGTTCATCAATCTGCAACAAATCAAAATGTGATGAAGCTGTGTAAAAACAGAAATATATGCTTAAACTACATCTCATAAAAAGCAAGAAAAAAAGAAGAAAAAAGAAACCAACCCCTCTGTCTTCAATAGAATCATCATGATACAATTGTTCTTGGAGTTCTCGTGCCAATATCTCATCTGCTTCCACTTGTCTGGCCCGAGCTTCCAAGCTATTATTGTCATTATCATCTAAATCTTCAGATGATTTGTACCTTGGTGTGGACATCAACTCAACCACTTCAGGATCCAAGACACGGCTCCGGGATGAGCTTGCTGAGTTCCTTGGTGTTGATAACAACTCTACCACTTCCGGATATGAACTTGATGATTCCCCAGATGATTCACGTTTTCTTTGTCTTTTACTCAGAATGTCAGCAGTAGGACGGTTAACAGACAGCTGTTCCACATCTGGAATAATCACAGAAATTGGTTGAGCTGTACGATCTGATTGAGAACCATGTACACGTGTGCAGCTTTGATCACTCCCAATGTTTCTTCCATTCACTAGGTATGTATTCCGTCTATTAAAACATCTTCCAACACCATTATTTCTAGGATGCCCATGTACATCATACAAGTGCTGATTAGCATTCCTCTCATTATGAGTAGTTCTCCAACCACCTTGTCCCCCAGAGTATTGAAGTGAATTTCTTGTATCATTACTGGTACCAGTGACCTCTTCATGATTGATGACAGGGCTGCTGAAGAAGTATCAAATTCCTTCTCAGTATTAGTCAACAGAAACAAGAGATGTAACAAATTTAAACACATAGACAATGATGCTTTTTTCACTTTCCAAAAGGATTCTATAAACATTAGGGGCCAATATTTTGTTTGAATTTTACCAACTAACAAAAAAAAGTTGCATTGCACAATGAAAGTTTTCATACCTCCAACAGAATTTGCAATGAATCCCGGATTAGGAAAATATTTGACAAAATTATGAAACAAGGATTGCAAGCTATAAGGGCTATCTATGGAGACTTTGATCAGAAAAGTTGAGTCAAGTCTCAGGACGTCCACTCTTGGTGGGTTTAAACACATCAACTAGAAATATGGTCAATGTAGCACCTATATGGCTTTTTATAATCCTCACCATAAGATCTAATGTTGTGAGGTGTACCCTAAGACCAAATTCTTAAGACAATCAGAACTACCCTAATGCAAGAGGAAGATTTTTCTAAAGTTATTTTTCTCACTCACCCTTAGTTCTAATTAAATGTACTCGTGCCAAAGACTTCATGAAGTTCCAACAATCCAGTCCAAGATCAATAATTATCACGACCAAGACTCAATATATGCATTTTTTTATGGCCAAACTTTTTATTGCAAGAAATGAACTGTATGCATGCCTTTAGACCAAGAAAGAAGAAATAATCTCATTTCATTTTCAGTTGTAACCCCAAAAATCAAATCCATTCAAGAGTGTTAAACTCTAAGAAAGAGAGAAACATTGAGCTGAAACCATATGTTTCTAAGACAGCAGATGTACTTTTTTTTATATTGAGAAAAATGAATCAATAAAATAAATAAAGGAGATTTGATATACTCTAATAACAAAGATATGATACAGGAATAAATAAAAATGTTCCTAATAATACATATATAATCTAAATATTCTTGATTATATTGGATCAGTTCCTTATTTCTATAATTATAAGAAAGAGAACCAATTTTTCATAAAATGTGGAGCATTTTGGATAGCCTTATTAAGTAATTAGATTCAATACATTTTTAAGTTATACGATTCACTAACATGTTAAAGACTTCACAGCACACAGTCAATTATCAAGCTACTAGCAGTTTATTCATATAATGCAACAATTCCATGCAGATAAATCTTGTAAAACTCTTGACGCAAGATTGCCAGCAAAAGGTGATATTACCTTCAAGTCATTAACTAAAAAACTAAAAAAAAACTTCAATATGAAGCACGGTCATGTTACCTGCTAGCAGTGCAAAAGGTTCCAGCATTGCGTCCATTGAATGGAGGAGGAATAAGAACTTCCTTTCCTTTACCTCTACCATTGCATCTCTCTCTAGCAACTATGTCATCAACACTATTTGGTGACACTGTATTGCTAGAAAGCACATGATCAGCGTGGCTCTGTTGAACATCTTCAGTTTGAAGGTTTCTCTGTTCAGCTAATTGTTTAGCCCTCGTTGCAATATTGATAGGTAAAATGCACCCATTTCGCACCAATCTCTTGTGCCTTCTACCTTGTGGAGAGGTGGAAACAAATGGAGGCAAAGACACTTGCTTTTCATTTTGGGATTGAGAATCACGAGACAGAGAAATACCCTTGCCACGGTCCACAGATGTATTAGAACCTGGAAGTTTACAGATTCCAGTGAAGGGATTTCTAGATGTAACAGAAGAATCCGAAATGGCTGGCAACAAAGAGTTCCCAATAGTTGCTTTGGGTGCTTTCTTGGCTTCAGTTGCATGATCTCTTGATGCACCAAGTGAGAAAGCTGGTTTCAGTTGTTGGCTTGCTCCATTCTCTTCCGTCAAATCTAAAACAGAAATACCACGGCGAGATGATTTAGAGGAAACCTTGGAGCTTATATTTTTCCCTTTCTCCATCTTTTCAGCTCCATTAGAATGTTTTGTTTGGCCTCTCCTAAAGATGGGAGCATTTTGAGAAGGATAAGATTTCTCTGAGGGGGATGATGTGGTACAGGTACTATTATTCATTTCAACTGCAGCATTAAGAGCTCTGCCCCTCTTCTCAGGATTACATAAACGTTTCTGATCATCACCCCTCACAGTTATTCTATCTGGGGTATCAGGAACTTCCACAATTTGATCAATTTTCATATCTTCTGCCATATCCTGTTTTCAAATCATAAGAGCAATTGTGAAACATTGAATAAAACAAAAGATATCAGCATAGCAAAACAGAAGAACCGAAAACCTCAACATAAATGCAAGGAAGCCCTTTAAAGGACCATGTGTTTTACACTATACAAAAGCCAAACACCAAAGTATTGATTTCCTTAAGAATGCAAGAATTTACACCTGAAACCATATGAACTAAAGCATAGAAAAATATTGGACATCGTCAGCACAAATTGTCTTCTGGGCATCTAACAAAAAGTAGTAAAGCTGGTCATAAAAAAATGCTCCAAGTATATATGGCACACCAAATATTCTGTAAAAAAATGCAATATAATGAATTTCATCATGAAGAACAGACAACGAAATTTTTTTGAGCTTGCACCACACATAGAAAACATATCAGGGGTACTTTATCCACATTTCAAATATTCCAAAATAAATTATTTCATTACTATTTGTAAAAATACTAGTTAATCAAATAGAACCCAATGCATACCTCAAATCTAAAATATTAGATGAAAAATTTAAAGCTTAGCACAATTTAAAATTACCTCATTCCAGCGAAAGAATAAAGCTTTTTTTTAAGAAACAAAGAAAAAAAAAATCGTAGAGTTGAAGTTAAAAAATGTTAGCTTCTGGTATAGCATCAACATATCCTGATTTTAAACTTTTTGAAAATCTAAAAGTTTGATATTTTTCTGATAATGAATAGTTTTCTTTACAACAAGAACACTAAAAGGTACATAAATAAACTGAAAAATCCAAAAAATTAACATAATAACAAAGAAGAAAATTTTCCAATATTTTCTACCCTTGTTAACAATATTACATAACAAAGACCCAGATTTTAATAAACCTTGACATACAACGACGTTTATCATATAGTATAGAAACCTAAATGGTGGTCAAATGCTTTTTAGCATAGTAGTATAAAAACCTCGAGAAATAGTACAAAATATTAACTAAAAAACCAGATAAACACAAACAAGATACGTAGAACCGAATTGTTTGAAAAAGATAATTTGAATGCTAGAAACAAGCACCAGAAGATTGAAACAAAACCTACAAAAAAAACTTATGCAATTTCCCAATCAAAACTGAAATGAAAGAGGCGTACACAAATTAGGTGCCGACAGTAACAGAAACTGAACCCAATCACACTGAACTGAAACCAGAATTGCTGCTTCAATCAAATAAAACAGAAAAAAAATTGAACTGAAATTTTGAAGGCAAGTTCATCATTCATCCCAAAATGATGAAATCACACAAATTACAAGTAATCATCTAACTTCACTAAATGGTCTTCATAAAAATCACGTAAGAGATCAAACAAATTGGAGCAAGACAAAAAAAATGTAAAAACGAAGCTACTTCACTGTATCCACAAAATCAGGCCAAGAATTAAAAACGAAACCTGGAACAAATGCATAAACAAGCACCATCAACCTCAGATAAAAATTCGAGAAACGGTGAAAAACAAATAAGAATGAAAACCTAATCACCAACACAAAATGGATCAGAGAGACGATAAAATCGAATAGTTCGGAAACGAAAAAATAAGAAAACAAAAAAATAAAAATAAAAACAAAAATCTAATTGAGGAAACGAAGAGCAATCATTGAAGCGCATTTCAAAAGCATAAACGAAGGAAAAATTAAAGAGAAAAAGAGGTGAAAAAGAATACCAGATTAGTAGAGAGTATTTTTAGTAAATTTGAAAGATGAAGATGAACAAGAACACAGAAGAGAAGGGACAAGGATTTATCAGTGCAGGAAAGATGTCGGGTCGGGTCGGACCGGACCGACCCTAATTGAAGCTGGGTCGAAAAGCCCAAATCAAATCCCAGATGAAAGGAGACGTGAACGGAGAGAATTTCCGTATTATTTATACTGTACGAGAAATTTTTTAAATTTAACTAATTATTGAAACAGCTAAAAATTAAAATAGTGAATTTCATCGTTGAATGAGTAATGTTAAATGATACTTTCACTTTATCTAATTTTAAATAAAAAATTTCACATATATTGTAAAAAATATTGGCTTTTAAATATTTTATTTTTTTAATAAACAATATTTATATTTCTTGCAATTTTAATTAAGTGATACTTGAAAATAATGCTAACTTTATAAAAGAAGTGAGTTTGACTTTGAATATATTTTAGAAGTTCTTTGTAAATATATCTATTAGATGTTTCTTAATGACTTGTTCCTGTTACGGAGATGGGACCTATAGAATTATTGATTGTCTTCGTCTTTCTCCTTCCTATCGGTCGGTCAGTCCACACTTCAACTTACTCATTTCGTCTTCCTATTGCTCCTTTAGGTCTCGGTTACTTGATCTCCTAAAAAATGCTGAATGAGAGGTATTTGCAGCAGACATTTCGACACTCAAGTCAGTAAATGACGCTCGTCACTCGGATGTGAGAGTATACATATGTTATGATTGTAGAAGACTAAGTACCCCAAAAACTGAGTGCTCCAAAAGCTGAAAGAAAATCCTAAGATTCAAGAAGAAGAATTTGGTGGCTACATGCGAAGATTCTAGTTGCACATCTTGAGACTAAAAGATTTTATTAGGCTTTGGTACTTATAAAAATATTAAGTTTTTTCAAATAGATGTCAAAAGTACTTTCTCAATGGATTTATTGATGCAGAAGTCTTCATGAAACAACCTATTGATTTTGAAGATCCTTCAAGATTGAATCACATCATAGGAAAATAATTAAATAAAAATTAATTTAAAAAAAATAATTAATCACTATAACTGAATTATAT
>Ga0123341_1001795_pt1 | contig 16796 bp, 9 predicted proteins | sample Turbeapinknodule_FD_89959 | JGI IMG/M metagenome (GOLD analysis project Ga0123341, IMG submission 89959) | Root nodule microbial communities of legume samples collected from Mexico - Turtle bean Mexico pink nodule | ecosystem: Host-associated > Plants > Roots > Nodule | place: Mexico: Nepantla...
ATAATACATAAAATCTTAACAATTGGAGTTACATATTAAATTAGAAACAATTTTATAAATTCTTATTAATAATAAAAAATTATTTTAAATAAAACTAATTTTTTTAATTTATAAAATAATATTTAACTTAATTAATATAATGATTAATTATTTTTATTTTTAAATTATTTGATATTTAATTATTATTTCGAGTGTACTGATGCAAGCAAGACACTTTATCCTTTACCAATGAAAAGCAAAATGTACATGAAGCTGGAAAAGTTTGGTCTTCGATTTGATTAAGTGATTCATACTGTATAGCATGGAATGAACTTGGATGCTCTGATTAGTCAAATCATGCTTTAAGATAGTGTGCCAAATTTTCAAGCATTCTCTAAGTAGCAATTGTGTATTAATCCACAACATACACACCATTTGATAACTCTAAGCAGTAGTTTTTTGTTGTTCTTGGCACTTCCGGGTTTTACTACAACACTGCACCTTTTGTCTATTTGCTTTTTGGTTTCCAGAGCTCCTTTTTCTAAAGAAAGTGTCGGTAGCATGAACCTTTTTTTTTTCTTTGGACACTCTTGAAATAACCATGTGTTCAAGCACTCTGTGAGATTCAAGGACGCATTTTGTAACATACATGTTTTAGATTGTTTGATGTGTGAAAGAAAAAGATAAGGAAATATCACACTTTTAACTTAACCATATCAATTCATTCTAACTACTTGAGATATATAATGTGCATGGATTCATATCCAAAATCACTTTAAGCCTGTAATACGAATTGATTTATCATCCCTACCAACATACATGGCGATCATCGGTTGAAGACGGCTACTCGATCTTCGTTATTTCTAAATGAAGTATAAGGTAATCATGGTTGGGATAAAAAATTCTATTTTGCTTCATCTTGGTTCAAAACACCTACTACCCCCTAAATAAAAAGGTAGATATATATTAAATGTTTCTGAATCTATAAATAGAGATCTATACACTATCACCATAAAAAAACAATTAAATACTCAAAAGATAAAACTTCATTGTATACTATCTCACTATCATAGACTCATGCAGTCAAATAGTAAATTAAATAGTTAACCGTCTCACTCAGTAAGAAATACTTGGTATCAACACTATCAAGGTTTGCATTGCATACTAATCACCCTTTTGTTGTTAAAAAAGGTGGAATTTGTTAATAGTTTTACCTTTTATAATACTAGAAAACAATACATTCATTTTCCAGTGAATGTAACGACAGGAATTGTCCTCTGATACAGCTATACAGGAGAATCTTTAGAGAGCTCCACCACACCTTCACACGGAGACCGTCTGATAGTACAATCCAATCCTTTCTCTCTCCCAATTTAATATGATTTGGAAGTTCCAACTCAGCAACTCAACTCATGAGATGCAAACCAAACCTGAATCAATACATACTCTGAATAATCCACCAACAAACACAAACCTGAATCAATATTCTCCTTTCATGGCCTCTTCTAAGTCTTCTCTTTCTTATCCTCTCTGTTCCTTCGCAATCCACCTCCTCTTCATTCTCCTCCAAATCCAAACATGTGTTTCTTCATCACAAACACAAAAATCCCTCCTACTGTCTCTAAAAACACAAACACAAACACAAACACCCTCACCCTCACGTAAGCTCTCTTTCCAGCATAATGTAACACTAACCGTCTCATTAACTGTAGGCTCACCCCCACAGAACGTTACCATGGTCCTCGACACAGGGAGTGAACTCTCCTGGCTCCACTGCAAAAAACTCCCAAACCTAAACTCAACCTTCAACCCTTTCCTCTCATCCTCCTACACCACAACTCCATGCAATTCATCCATATGCAAGACTCGAACTCGTGACCTTATCCTACCCGCTTCCTGCGACCCCCACAAACTCTGCCACGTCATCGTCTCCTACGCCGACTCCTCCTCCGTCGAGGGCACCCTCGCCGCAGAAACCTTCTTCATCGGTGGCGCATCACAACCGGGAACCCTGTTCGGGTGCATGGACACCACCGGGTACACCTCCGACGTCGACGAGGATTCCAAAACAACAGGTCTGATGGGCATGAACCGAGGCTCTCTCTCGCTGGTGACCCAAATGGCGCTCCCCAAATTCTCGTACTGCATCTCCGGGAAGGACGCCTCCGGAGTTCTCCTTCTGGGAGGTGGGGCCGCCGCCGCACCGTGGCTGGGGCCGCTGAAGTATACACCTTTAGTGACGGCAACAACCTCGTTGCCGTACTTTGACAGCGTGGCGTACACGGTCCAGCTCTTGGGGATCAAGGTTTCGGAGAAACTTCTGCAACTTCCGAAGTCGGTGTTCGTGCCCGACCACACCGGGGCGGGTCAGACGATGGTGGATTCGGGTACCCAGTTCACTTTTCTTCTCGGGTCGGTTTATTCAGCATTGAAAGATGAGTTCTTGGAGCAAACAAAGGGGGTGCTGACCCGAATTGAGGACCCGGAGTTTGTGTTTGAGGGGGCGATGGACTTGTGCTACCACGCACCAGCGAGTTTGGCGGCGGTTCCGGCAGTGACACTGGTGTTTGAGGGGGCGGAGATGAGGGTGTCCGGGGAGAGGTTGTTGTATAAAGCGAGGAAGGGGAGTGATTGGGTTTATTGCTTCACTTTTGGGAACTCTGATTTGTTGGGAATTGAAGCATACGTGATTGGGCATCATCATCAGCAGAACGTGTGGATGGAGTTTGATTTGGTGAAGTCTAGGGTGGGGTTCACCGAGACAACGTGTGACCTCGCCAGTCAACGGTTGGGCCTCTCTCCTTAGATCTTGGACACTCGTTTATACCCGTCTGATTATCAGAATCTTTTTTGGATTCACTCAGTACAGCCATTAATCAATTATCAACCCTCGGATTAGAGATACTGCTTAGGGAAAAACTAAAATCATCTTATAGAATTTGGACTCTTTAACTTTACAGGTAAAGTTCGTTTACAGTTGCATTCTACTTTAACTACAACTGCTTTGTTATTAAATGTGTATTATAATGATGTTTTGGATGTTAAGAGAAGTTGATTTTGCTTCAATGAGAAACTGTTTGATTTTTTCATTTAAAAATAAATATTGTATGAAAGCTTGAAGTGATCGTTTATCTTATAGAAATTGTCCTTCTAATGTGTGTTTGAAATGTCTGATTTGTGTCTATTTTTAAGTGTGAGTGTGTGTTTTGTTTCCGTTTGTAAGTGTGTGTGATTTGAGACCATTTTAAATGGATTATCATAATAAACTTTCAGAAAACCATTTTATTTTCTATTTAAGTTCATTCTTATAAATACAAAATTATATTTCGTTATTATTTAACTTTTTAAAAAGGTGTTTGGAGATTAATTTGATTAGGTTGGGTATTAATCTGTTGTGTGTCTGCGGTTGTAGAGATAGACTTCAGGTAAAGATAGATGTATACCAATGCAACTTGGTACAACCACTTAAGCATTAAACAAAAAATACTTTTTTAACTTACTAAATTATTGATTTTAGGGTTAAATATATTTTTAGTATATATATTTTCACTTTTCGTTTTTAATTTAAATTTTAAATCTTCTCAGTATTCATAATAAAAATTTATTCTAATAATTTTCTTATTACAATGATAAAGTTTAGATTAAAAATAAAATTTAATTTTATATATAAATACAGAGACGAAATATATAATTAACTCCATTTTAATTTACTTCAAAATTATTAAGATCAACTAAAAATTTAAATAAAAGCAAGAGAAAAAAAAAATTAACCATATTTATAACTATCCTATTTTGGCTTAGTCAATGCCAAGGGAAGGAAGACAGCAGCATTCATTTAAATCAATTATCACATTTTCTTTCAGGGCATGTTATAATAAAGTCATGGCATGAGATTAGGGGAAAATAAAAGCACATCATATTAATGTAGGACACATAAGTTGTGTGAACATTTAATTTTTTTTGCCTTTTAAGTTATCTCAACACTTAATTTTGTCAGTCATGTCAATATGAACTTGCACTCAATTTACCGGAAATGACGAAAATATTTTTCTGAATGATCTTAAATAGAAATATTCTAATATGAGAGATTTTATAAAAATAAAATAAAGAAGGGTGTGGATAAAAAAAATATTTTCAGAACTTTTTTTCTGAAAGTATTTGTATTTTTAGAACAGATTAATTTCGAAAATTCTTTTTTAGAATACATTTCTAAATTTTACGTTTTGGATTTATTTTTAAAATGTATTTTTTGTATTTTGAAAATTTACTTTTCTGAAATAAAACTTTGATTTTTTAATTGTATTTTTAGAATTTTGGATTTTTAAATCTGGAAGAGAGGATAATTTTTGGAAAATTTGAAAAATGATAGAGTGCAAGTTCAAATTGGTATGGTACAGGAAGAATTCACCATCAATAATAAACCAGATACCTTTATCCTTGTTGGGTAGTCAAAATTGGGCTTGTTTCAGTATGTACCATTTTTGAAATTTTCAAAATTATTCTCTATTCTGAATTTGAAAATCTGAAATTCAAAATATACCTTTTCAAAAAATAATTCTATAATAAATTATTGTGTTTTAGAAATAAAATTTCGTAATAGAATTCAAAAACAAAATCTATTTCAGAAAAGTATATCTAGAATACAAAAAATACGTTCCAGGAAAAAAAGTTTAGGAAACAAAATCTGAAAAATATATTCTAGAAAGAATTTTCAGAATTTAAAAAAGTGTCTATAAATCTAAATCTGAAAACGTATTTCAAAAGTTGTATAGTTGGCACTCCCTCTTTTATTTAAGGGCAATTTTATCGTTTTACATGTAAGTCGGTTACAAGTTCAAATTTGGTAAAGTGCAGAAAGTAATTGGCTATATATTCTATGTGCATTGGGGTCAAGTTATAGGGTTTTTTTGAATGGATCTTGAATGAATATTTAGGCTTTGACTACTCCATTTTAGCGAGGTAAAAGACAAAAGGAGAAGAAAACTAAATATCTATATGGTTCTCAAATGTTAGGATTGTAACTCGTGCATCTAATCTTATAAATGAACCACAATTACTACAACTAGGTCCTATTTTGTGACTTGAGACTTTATGGGTCTCAAAGTTAGATGGTCCTAGCCTAAACAAAAAATTGGGCCCATAAAATTTTTGTATTACAAATAAAATTTTGAATTCATTAGTGATTGAAACAATTAAATAATTAATGAAGTTATCTAGATGATGAGAATGGTAATAAGTTCACATGTAAGGAGATTGGGTCCTAGAGTGTTTCGTGATAATCAAAATTGATACACTTGGAATTGATACACTTGGCTAAGAATCAATTTTATCATAAAGAACTAAGCACATAAATATCAAACTCCATTTTGAGATTCTAAAAAGGAATTTAATTCTAAAGACACTTTTTATGACAATTAAAAGGGACCTTTTATTTTGGTTATACGAAGCAACTAAGATGATGAAAAATTAAGGAAACAAAAGCTAAGTCAGAAATTTAGGAAAAAATTTCAATACTTACTAAATAGCGTTGATGAATGAACATAAATGGAGGAACACAAACCTATACACAAAGCAAAGACGAAACAAGCAACACCAATTGAGAAAGACGAAAATGGAGGAACCGAGACGAAGGCAATGGAAACAGAGAAAACCAGTGAAGAAGGATGAGACAAACAAAGATAAAACGCAATGGTGAAATGAAGACGAAGGAAATGGATATGGAAGGAGAAGGAAAATCCATGATACAAAATTGGGTGCAAAAGAATTATTTATTTATGTTACCTACCTTCTATCTTAGTATATGAGTTATTAATTAAACTCACATACTAAGTAAGTACTTACTATAAAATGTTAAAACTTCAACATCATAATAAATACTTATGCTATCCATTCAATTAATAATCAACATAATGAGTTTTTGAATAATTACACCCAATTTAATAAGTTGTCATAAATTCATTTCTTTTCTCTTAAGAAAATCAACACAAATGACAACTCAAGTGATACATTAAGTGAGTTAAAAATAATTTATTATCATGGTTAGTTGTTTTTATTATTATTTTTACAATCTTAATACATAAGATTTGTATTTCCAAGCGAGAGATAATTAATTAAAAACATTTATTCTATATTTTTACTTCTTTGGCCTAATCTTAAAAAAAACTGGGTTGGTGATTGAGAAAAATTTTGTTTTTTCATAAATTTTGCACATCTGTTTATCACGCTTAATACCCACACAGCACAAATCAAAATTATTATCTGGGCTTATTTGAGTCCAATAGCATCCTTCGTGTTATTTCCGTTGATCTGGGACTATGTACTATTGCAAGGCCAAGCTATTGTTGTTTTTTGTACACCCAATTATATGGTAAATTCTTCCTGCACCTCCTTAGTTTCTTCTGGCACCTTCATATTCAAATTTCGAAAAAATATAAATTATAATTTATATTACAAATTCTAAAATTCAAAATCCAAAACCCTAAATCAATTTTTATTGCCACGATAATAACATTGGACGAAGAAGGTGTTGCTAAAATAACGTTGAAGATGGAATCGAGAACTGCTGTGAGACTGTAGAAGTGAGAGTTGTTGCAGCTGAGAAAGAAAAGAGATGGTGTTTAATGAAAAAGGTGAAAAAATGGATAAATTTAATTATAAAAAAAGGCACCAGCATATGAATAACCAAAATTTTACATCTTAGATTCATAAATAGCACGTGATAGTTTTGGTCATTTAACTTATAGAAACTAACTCTTTTTAGATGCAAAATTTCGCATTATTAAGAAATGGGAGCTAAAATATGAATAAGCATGGAACAGTTATCGAGGCCATAAATTCAAAAGTGATGTGACGTGACATTGCTCCAACACATATGAAATTGAAGGAATAATTCGTTATGCATGGCTGATTATTTGAATTTTTTTTTATCAAACTTATAATTATGAAATGTTATATTCAGAAACACAGACTCAACGAACTAATCACATTCATTAATTTAATGCTTGCAAGTTTATGATTTATAATTAGGCTTTGGTTGTGGATAATATTAACTTTGTCTTCTAATTCTTTAAGAACATAAAAGAAAAGAAAAAAAGGCAACAAGCTATTTATGGACAAACACACCCTCCTCCATTCTTCCTTCTTCAGAATATTTCTCTACTGCCAGCTAGTGCATGCGTGTCTCTGAGTCGACTTTGACTCTGACAACTTTTTTAATTAAGCAAATAATCCCATTCTATTAAATGAAACAAAGTACTAATCATTAAGATTAAGAATATAACTTAATTCATTTCCTAAACATTACATCCAAAAAGTATGCCCATAAACGAAAACCTTTAGTTGCTCTCTAATTTCGTAATAAAACATAAAAGGTTGGAATCTTTTAGGGCTTTTTGTATTTTAGTTTCTATATTAGTATAAAATATCATTTATTCACATACTTTTATTTCTATAAAACAAATTACTATTAATGCATGCATTTACATGGAAATGATACGTTGCGATTTTAAGGCATGCGTGCGGTGATGTGACGTTTGACCATACGTGGACCTATGCGCCATAGGAATTAGGTCAAGCCCAACATAACATCTTCATCTAACCCTATTTACCTTTTGTCTTTTCCTAGGCCCCACTCTTAACCCATGGGCTTTTTCTGTTGCAGCAAAATTTTACTCAATACATTACAAATTTAAGGATGAATTTCAAAGTTGCCTTACTTTTTAAGATTTTATCATATCTTTTTATATGACTTTGTTTATCATTTACTAATGTCGATTTTTTTTGTTTTCTAAGAGATCCTAATAGTAATATCAAAGTTTGATTTGATTAATTCAGATAGGTGAAGAATTTCTTATATTGAAAGTTTTCTTTAATAACTTGTTGGTATCAAATTTCTTACCAATCCGAGGTAATTTCTAGTTTTGTAGTATTAAATGGGACACCTCGTTGTGGGTTTTACTGAAAAATCTGATGGGCCTGGTAGTCTAATACTCTAAAGGGATAAAGTAATTCCCCCATCTCATGGTCTATTTTCTATATAGGGTATGTAGCTGTCTAAACTTTCTGGGTGGGGTTGTACTTGAACCAATTTTATTTTATGACTAATATAATACTAAATAGTACAATTTTTGTTGTGTATCTAAAATGCTGGTGAAGATATAAATACATGAAGATATTTGCTTTTATAATTTATGTTATTAATTGAGCAAATGGGTTATTATGAATAGAAATGTTGATACGAGTCAAGGTTAGTAATAGCATCACTCAACTCAGCTATTCATTAGCATACAAATAAAAGATTTGATGGGTCATGTGTAATAATTGTTTACATTTTCAATAAAAAAAAAACCAAGTGCATTAAATGACGAGTTTTGACTAATGAGTAAGACCCAAAAAGGATTGAGCTTTTGAAGAGAGTACATGAAGTTAGTGAATGTTACAAAAAGGAAACTTTATACTTTATATGCTATAAGTGAGCCTAAAATTGAATTATTGAGAGTAGAAATTAGAGTTTTGTTTAAGTTACACATATTATTTGAAAAATATATATATATTATTTGTAAATGAAATATTTAAAAAAAGTTAATTTTGATGGAAAGAAACGTTGGGAGAAGGGTAAAAAAATGAGAAGAAAAAGTAGGGCATAGAATAATTATGGAATAGGAGTGTAGGAGCTACGAACTAATAATTAGGAGTGGTGTAGTTTCATAATAATTCAGATGCGTTTACTGTTGGAGATCTTTCAACAAAACTAGACAAAGATGGATGGAAGTGGGGACAATGGTTAATCAATGATTTTGGATTACTTTTTGACCATAATTAACTTATTTAACTCATCAAATTGGTGTGCAACACTCACATGATCTAAAGATCATGCACCAGTATCTATCTCTGTTCCCTGTCACGTTCATTCAAAACCTATAATTACTTTCACAATAATCTTATTACTATAATAATGTTCTTTTATCCAATCATATATCTTCCTTTTTTCACTTTTCTTATTCTCTATGATTTATTGTGTAGAACAAATCATTGTTTCGTGAATGCATAGTCAAAAAATGTGGGGAAGGTGAGAATAATAGACACCACGCTGACTCTCTCAATCGTTTCCAACTCACACACACACACTATTCACTAATACTTATTACTAATGCCATTAGAAAGCAGTCAAATAATATTTAATATGCTTCAATCAAATTCAAATATCGGTGCAGATTTCGTAGATCATCCAACTATAAGTGCCTTTGGATGTGGGATGATTATGTTTTCACTTTTCCAAGATTTGTTAACTAATATTTAAGGACTGTGTCGTCAATTAAAAACATTTTTCATTTATAAATTTCTTATTTTTAATACAAAGTCAAAAAAAAAAAAATTCTTGAGCCTTTTTTCTCTTATCAAGTTTATGAAAATTTGTCTGAATAGACATTTTTTTAGTTGCATTAATTCCTTCCTTCAACCGCGTACTTTTATTTTTCTAATTTGATTGTAATCGATGTCCTTTCGGCAAGTGCAAACAAATCTCAATGATTAACATCTCAACTTATCTTAAATTTTGAGAATGATTCTTCTTTGATTACATACCAACAAAGTGCACCAAAAGAAGGTTTTGAAGGAAAAGCAAAATCTTCCTTTTGACCAGAAAAAACCAATAACCTACTACACTATATGGCCATTAGAAACAGCCGAAAACCCGAAAACCGAAAAGATGGATGCTAAATAAATGCATAACCCACAACACAACAAGCATGAACAAATAATTGTGTGCCATGGAAAAATGTTAATAAATGCTTTCAAAGTACCAATTAGAGAAATACAAATATGAAACATGTTAAAACGATAAAACTCATCCAATACCCTTTTAAATAATTTAGATTACGTAATATGTATTCACTACTCTTAAAATAGTTATAGAAACTTTCTAAACTTTATTATATACCCACACACAAACACAAATACAAGTTGCTTTTTATACACTTTTATTTAATTATGCAACAAACGAATCTACATGTTTTTTTTTTCTTTCATTCTATTCAACTCACCATATTAAATTAAAACTCGCTTCTATTTCATAAATGTCTTACTTAATTTATTGCTTCTAAAATAGAAACGAGACTGGGGTGAAATTTCGTTGCATTTATATTTTGCAATAACGGAAACAGTAAAATGTGAAACACCACCCTATTTTTGGTATGTACATCGAAAATTGTTTAGCTTTTAAATAACCAAAGAAAGAAAACAGTGTTCAGTTTATATATGCAATGTACAGTTATTATATATTTTTCACACATAATATAATACAATGTGATGTCACGTCATCTAATGGAATAGAAAAATGATGGTTCTGATTAATAAGAAGTTGGGTGGAACAGGATAAAGTCAAATGATAAATTTAAACGTATATGAGTTTGAAAGTAGTTAATGTAAACAGAAGAAAAGAGCACGTTATGTAAAATAGTCGTACATTATTACGTAACGATAATTTATAATATATAGAAGTAATAATATAAAAGAAAAAAAAGGAGTGTTGGTGATATAATAATAATTTATGCGTGTGGTATAGAAGAAGGTGTTGGCGTGAGAGAGTGTTTGTGTTGCCATTGTCAACAACTCATCATCCATGGCACTTCCTGCCAGCCTGCCATTCCCAAAGGCGTGATGATGAAAAATAAGAAAAAAATGAAAATGGTTTTACACTTTAACCAGGACAAACAAACTCTATAGCTTTTTACTGCACAAACCTTTACCACATGTAGAGGTTTTTGTGGAGTTAGACGCCAAAGAAAAGGGCATGATTTCCATCAAAGAAATGACCCAAATTAGCTAATGAAGCAATGGTTCATTCCCAAGGCCAAGCAATTCAAATTCACTCCCCACTTACCTCACCCTCAATCAATTCTTGGTCCAATGTACCCTCTAAATAATAAAGCAACGCACGTTCTGCTAAGGATCAGGACCAGGAAAAAGAATAACGCACCAAAAATACCTCCTGACCAAGATTATAGGGTCAAACTAGTCCATGCAGTGGTCAAACAACTCAACTCTACCTAGCACATTCAGGACACTTTCGTCATTCACATCGCACAAATAAACAATTTTGCATTAAGAGTCCTGCCAAAACAACGTTATCAGCAACCCCCCTCACCTTCTAGAATAACCTTCTTATTTTCCACTACCTTTTACCAAAACTAATTGCTCTTCCAATTCCTTAAAATAAACAAAATCAAACCTCCTCTGTGAGTTCCAATGATTTCAGCGACTCTCATCAACAGAGATTTTTCCTCACAACAATTGTTGAATTACAGTGAAAATGAGTATTTAATGCTGTCCATTTACGATTGTGATTAGAGAGAATAGTTCTTCTTCACTTGGATGGTTTCATTGTCATAAAATTTAATTGTGGCAAAAGATTATTAAACAAAGCCCGATGTTGCGTCAGCCTAAGCACGTTTAGATCTACACTGTAGAGAGACCCTACCCTAGCTTACCTCATATCTCAGCAGCAATGGTTTGAAGGGAATCTCAGAGATTTAAGATCTCAATCAAACAAACAAACACCCATCACTTCTTCCTCAATCCCAAAGAGCAACAACGCCCACAAACGGAAACTGGACCAAAAGCCTAAAAATATGAGAAATTGTATTTAAGAGCAGCATAGAAGAAAGGAAAAAAATAATTTAAAAAGCAGCGGCACCAGGCAGAAATTGTATCTCTCTAAGCTATATCATATATTTCAATTAATCTCTCCATTCTAAACATATTTCTATCAGTTCTCAGACAGCCAAGAAAATTAACCAAAGGTAACACCAAACAAGACTACCCTCCATTGATGGGTTCTCAGAACAACCTTAAAAAAAGCAAAACAAAATTGAAAATTTCTAGCCAAGAGAAACAATTTTTTTTATGTACAGTATATCTCAAGCGACCTCCATAACACTGAAAAGGGATCTGATCTAAAGCGAAAGAAAAGAGGAAGGGGACTCAAAAAGAGAGAACTTTATGCCCTCTCAACAACCCATTGCGTCTCCCTCGTAGACCCTTTTCTTCTCTTCACGAATCGCTGTAGTCACGCCAGCAAATGAGCATTGTCACACACCGCCTCATGATGTAGAAGCGCGCCCTTTGCTCCTTGACGAGCCTGGCACACTTGCTCGCAAAAGCACACCTTCTCTGTGAGGAATTCTTGATGAAAGGGGCGCTGGAGGACCTGCTTCTGGTGGATCCTTCTTTCTTCGACAGCTTCCACTTCTCATCGAAGTACAGAGTTGGAGTGGTGGATACAGAAGAAGCCATGGAGATGAAACGAAAGGGATTTTGCTTTGGTGGAAAGAGAGGAGAGGAAGGAGGAAAAGGAGAAACTTTGGCCTGTGGGAAGTGAATTAATTTACTGAGAGACTGAGTCACTGAGGAAGGGATGAGGGGGGAGGGTGAGTATTTATAAGGGGTTAGATTGGAAAAAGGGGTAGCTGATGAGGGGGGTCTCATGTGTGTGGCAGTGTGTGTCACCTGGTTCTTCCTTTGCCTTGAGAGCCCCACTTTAGTTTTTTTATTTATTTTAAATTGTAAATATTGGGAAATGACTTTTTTATTTTATTTTAATGTTATAATAGTGTAATAATATATTAAATGTTGGTTAGGGAAAGTATTATTATAGTGAGGTGGGTTCCCAACGCACACGTCAGTGGTGAAAGGGAGAGACGGAAATTGAATGCAGGAAATCTTAGACTGATACTTTGTTCATTTTGGTAGGGAAAGAGAAGGAAATTGAGAAAATAGGGGATGGTGGACTAGAATAAAGGAGTGAGTGAGGTGATGTGAGGTGAGGTAAGGTAAGGTAAGTAGGTAACTGTAAAATTTGTGTGTGAATATGTGAGGGTCTGAAACTGAGAGGAAACTTTGTCAGCATGTGGGAGAGGTTTCACAGAGGATCAAATTGGGAGTGAAACTTTTAGAGTGAAAAACTTTTGTCATTGGGAAACCTTGGTGGTGAAAAAGAGCATTATTTGATTTTCCTTTGTAGGCTACAAGTGCCCAATGCAGAAGAGATTCTAGGAGGTGGGGGACCAAGAGTGTTTGTTTATGTTGCTGTTCACTAATTTTACCTATGTGATCTGGAACCCACTTTTACTTCTACTGTGGATGGATAAAGCTCTCTTGTCTGTTACAAAGCCTATGGTTTTTTCTTCAAAAGGGATTGTCATTTTCTCAGTGGAATTTAGGAATCTTGCCTCATATCTCTTTTTTAGGACAACAGCTTATTTATGCTCCTTTGTGTCATTTGGCTCTTTTACAAAACCAAATGTGCATCATATTAGTCCTGAGGTGACAACCAGATTCTAGTTGAAAACCGTGTCATACTTTACTTTATTTCTTAACACTTATTTTCCCCTAACTCCTATAACCTCATTAATAAAACTATCTCTATCCCTTTTCTTTCATTGCTAATAAAACCATCTTAATTTTTACTTTAACAACAAATATTTTACCTCCGTTTCTCAAGTGTCACTCTGTATTTGGTTTTACGTGGGAAAAAGGGTATCAGAATTGATTCTAATAGCGTGTCTGAACACGCTTATTGTAGTAGTTTTTCACATTCCAATAAAATATACTATCCAATTAATTTTATCTTCTCTCAAATTTCATTATATATACACGTAAATCTTTACTTTCTTGTATAAATTTTAGCGTCTTTAAATTTGAAGTTGTCTCAACTCAATTTAGTGCTAGTACTTTCTTAAAAACTACAATTCTTTTTGTTAATTATATTCATAAAAGTTTTTAATAGATAATGTTTAATATTTATTATAAGATTTTTATTTTAAAATATGTATTGTAAAGTAAACTTTAATTCAAGGTCTGCTCTATTTTCATTTTATGATTAACTATGCGTAATGTTAAGATTGATTATTTAAAAAAAATTGGGTTAATTTAGCGTTATACCACATATTTTGAATCTTGATTGGATCATATGTAAGTTTAAATAAATAATTTAAAATGCGTTCATTAATCATCCATAATTTTTATCATCAATGATTCTAAATTATTCCTCAAACATATAATAGATAATAGGAATATAATAAGAAATAAATTTTCTAACACTATTTTTTAAAACAATCTGTCAAGGAGTATTTGTTTCATGTAATATACATTTTTTTTTAAATTTTCGGCAATAAAAATGAGAATAAATATTTCTACATTTTTAAGAGGTTATGGAAAATATATTCTCAAGTATATTTATTTTTAGAAAAATGAAGCCTTCCCATTATGAATGAAAATTATTATTCACAAAAACTACCTATTCTTATTACATTTTTATTTTTTTTTTCCATTTAAATTAAATTTAGTGTTTTAAATTAGTAAATACCACCCAAGCACATGATTATTAAAATATTGTTATCAAATATAACATTTCATATAATATAATTTCTGATTATACAAAATCAGTTAAATCAACGTCTCATTAAGTTTTAGTTGGAATTCATATGGATATGTTAGTTTGGAAACGAGATCTATCAAATAAAAAAACAGTGAGAACACTCATTTAAATTTACCAAACAAAGGATCGTTTGTTAGAATGAAGGTATCATATAATTCACACATTTCAATAAATAATAGTTTATTTTTCACAACATAGATAATACTTCCTTAAAGTAAAGTAGGCAATAATTATTTACAGTGTTAAATTAGTGAGAACATTTTTTGTATTATTATATATAAAACTATAAGAAAGATATTGTTGAAAACTAGTGTTTTTTATTATTTTTCTATAAAAACAAAAAAAAAACAATCATTGCTTATTTATTTACCATAAACAGTGAATGATCATGTTCTCAAACATTTAAGATAAAATTTGTTAAAGTGTTAAAAAATGTTTCACTTACACTACTTAAAACAAACTTTTTTTAAAAAAAAAGAGAAGGAGTTGGTTGGGTTGATTCCACATAACCACCACCAAGTTGATAGGTATGAATTTTGAATGCAAAAGGTACGTGTGAAGAAGTGACGAATACCAAAGTCTCTCCTTTTTACCTACTCTTGGAGGTACACAGGCCTACAAAAACTTGTTCATTTTGTTGCTTATGTCATCTCTTAACTCTCTCAACCATTGTCTGCATTGGGTGCACCACTGAGGAGCCAGCCACCCAGCAGCAGCACACCCTATAAGCAAGTTGTGATTCTGTGAATCTTTGTTTTTTGCATCTCAAGTTTTCTCTGTGTAGGTTCTTGGTCTGTGTTAGGGTAAAAGATAAAAAATGAAAGGTGCATGATACATAGTGTGTGTGTGGATGTGACCGTACGTGGTACTCGGGGTCCATTCTACTACTTGTGCCCCATTGGTGAAGTCTCTCTTCTATCATCAAGGGAAGACTGTGTGACCCACAGCGACATATCAGAAGCCGTGTTTATTGTACGAACCCTGATCGAACATACCACCATTGTTGCTTTAATTAGCTACCCTATAAGGTGCTCATCTGCATGTGCAACAAACAAGTTGCGACGTATCCAATTTTTTTTCATTTACTTTAATTTCATCATCATCATCATCATAGGGCAAGAGGCAAGAGGCAAGAGGGCATGGCAATGGCAAAGCCTTACCATGCCCGTGATGGGAAATATCACTGCTCCTCTCTGTAACTTCTCATCAACTCTTGTGTTTACATTTCAATGTCCAAACAAATGAACCTCACCGTGAAAATGGACAATTCCTTTTCCAACTCACTCCCTACCAATATCAAACTATCATCAAACGTGACGGGGTTGAGTTTCAATTATTGTCACTGTCTTCTCATAATTGAAACCACAAATAATGTTTCCAAACTCTTTTTTTCCATACTTGGACTCTTTTCTTTCAGGTCATTGTATGTGGTAGCAATCATGGACCCCTGCTTTTAAAATTTTAGTCAATTATGTGTGCAAATAAAAGCGAGTGTACATTGAAACAAAAAACCTCAATTAATCGTTTAGCAATTTTGCACGAGTGTGACTCTGACTTTTCTGGACTGTTCCAATTTTTATTTACAGATTTAGTATGTACACTAGTAAATGCACTTTCCACTGTCCTACATCTCAAGCACTTCTCAACTTTCGCTACAAATTATGCTCTATTCTTATTTATTCCATGTCGGCATTCCTATTTTACTTATTTGCAACTAATTTACAATTACTTCTAATTCACTGTTAACAATTTTTTATTTATTATTAATTAATATATGAAACTTTTTAATATTATAGGGGTATTGGTAGTATGAATTAGATCGATCATGGAGGGGTGTGGTGGGATCATTTCATCCAATCATTCTGGTTTGGTCATTTCATTTTTCCATCCTTCAAGTCTGATTATGCTACTTTCCTATTCACCCAATATAACCATATAATTACAAATTTTTAGTTGCTGATAATTACAAACTGTTTTCATTTTGGCTGGATTACAATTTCATTATCTACATTGTTCTCTTGTCATGTTGTTGTCAGCATAATCTACAATAGTTTACTTGGATTGTATGTAACAATTTGCGTTTTCAGCTGTTATTATTCTAAATTTCTCGAGTTATCCTAAGTTCGTTGTCATAATCTTGTTTAAGGTTAATTCTCTAATTTATACCTTAAATTTAGGTTATATTTGTGGATTTTTAAAAAATGGTATAACAAAGGGTTGTTAATTAGTTGTTTTTGAAATGCATGAGGATTATTTTAATATGCCACGTGAATTGCATTGAGATTACATATACCGCTGGACAATGTTATCTCAAAATTATGTGTATAGGCATAACCATGTGCATATTCATATATATATATATATATATATATATATATATATA
>Ga0123341_1001796_pt1 | contig 16795 bp, 17 predicted proteins | sample Turbeapinknodule_FD_89959 | JGI IMG/M metagenome (GOLD analysis project Ga0123341, IMG submission 89959) | Root nodule microbial communities of legume samples collected from Mexico - Turtle bean Mexico pink nodule | ecosystem: Host-associated > Plants > Roots > Nodule | place: Mexico: Nepantla...
ATATATATATATATATATATATATATATATATTTACATAAAAATATAAATATAAAAGTTTTGAAGTTTTATATAATTTAAATGTGCTATAATTTTGTATGCTTTAGACTAGATTATTTACACATATGTTTACTAAATATTTGTTTAAAAGACTTGTGTAGTGTAATAATAATTGATTAAAGATTAGTTAAGGTTATATAAATTTTGAATAGTAGAAATGGTATTTATATATATAAAAAATTAAAATATAATTTCTTCTTCACCCTTTCATAGATTTATCTTGTTTTTGTCGAAGGTAAATTTGTTAGGTAATTTTCTAAATTCAAATCAAAGTATTAAATGGATGTTGTTCATCTAATTATAAAACACCATGTACTTTTAAGTTTAGTTTAGGGTTTAGGGTTGACTTCATATGCATAAATCGTCTCAAATAGACACGACTTCTGCCTCGTCATAATTTATTTATTTTTAATTTTATTGTTTATATATTGGGTAGTAAGTTATGTAATGTTAAAAATTAATTTGATACATAATTTTCTCTAAGAGTATTAGTTTTAAGGAACAAAAAATTGGATAATCGTGTATGGATCATGGTTGAATTGAATGAATAAATACATAAATAAAGAAAATGAATCTTCTAAGGGTGTTATGAAAATACAAACCAAACCTGCCAAGCTATGACCCTCTATGTATTTATTCATTCAATTCAAACATGATCCATACACGATTATCCAATTTTTTGTTCCTTAAAACTAACACTTTTAGAAAATTATGTATCAAATTAATTTTTAACATTACATAACTTACTACCCAATACATAAACAATAAAAATAAAAAAAAAATTATGACGTGGCATAGTTGTGTCTAATTGGGACAATTTGTGCATATGAAGTTGTGCCAAGTTGGCACGACTTCAGTATAACAGGACAAAAGTCGTGCCAAGTTTGCACGACTTCAGTATGACATGGTAGAGTCGTGTTTAATTGCGACTTTCCTAAATTTGTAATTTTTTTAAAAACAGACCCCATTTTGGTAAAAAACAAAAAAAAAATAACCCCATCATGGTAAAAAAACCCTTAAGTTTAATAATGAAGAGTTCATAGTATCATGTAGAGATTAATATGGTACACATATCTTAATTTTAAACATATAATACAAAGAAATTCAAGAATAGCATGTATTCAACACTAATAACACAACAGGTTTTTATAAGAATGTTCGATTATAAATTCATCACATAAAAAAAAAAACAAAATATTTTGCCAAGATGAAGGTCAAACTATAATTCATTACTTTGAAGATAATAAAATGGTTAATAAAAGACTTGGATGACGAGGTAGATGCTTGAAAATTATGTCATCAACAATTAAGGATTTGGAAAGGCAAGACAAAGGATCAGATGAAAATGCGTTGAAGAAACAAAAGATACAATGAAGAACTTAATTGAAAGTCTTTCATGAAGAGTTTCAATGGGATTATAAAACAAATAAAAACCTTATACCCGACCATCAATTTGTTAGCTACGAATCCTTTCAAAATTGAAATATACAGGCAAAACATAGTTGAGCCGTAATTTGAAAACAATTGTGAGATCTTTATTTCTTTTTATATTTTACCGAACTTATGTTTCTTTTTTTTTAATTTTCAAATGAAATAAGGTTTATTCTATTAATAACTTCAGAAAGAAAGCATAAACTAGCAATTTCCAATGTCTAAATTGACGACTAAATGATAGAAAGAACCTAGATTGTGCCCCTTATCAAAATTGATGATATAATGGTTGAAAAAACATAAATCACGCTTCGTGTCAAATAGGACATTAGAATAGTTGAAATAACCAAGAGTGTGTGTCATGTCAAAATGGTTAGACAACCTAGATCATGCCTCATCAAAATTGATGTTGGAAAATTTGAAAAAAAATCTAAATCACACCTCTTATTGGAAAGAACCTTAGAATTGTTGGTTATTAATTCAGATTTTATTATTATTAATTCTGATTTTATTACCCTTAAACTAATTTATCGTTATTATTGCATTAATGGTCAGTTTACATGTATGTTAGTATTTATATTTTATAACTTTCAGTAATTGTAATTTTATTATATATATTATTGAAGTAAATCAAATGAATAAGACGAACTCAACAGTTTTGGCAATCTTGTGCAATTACCTTTGTGCTGGTATGGGCGAGGCCGAGGTCCACCTGGTTGTCCGAGGCCGAGTCCACCTGACCGAGACCAAGGGAACCTAGCAAAGACTTGAGAGATTTGGCCAAGATGACTTGGCCGAGACCTTAGAAGACTTAGTCGAGACCTTAGATGACTTGGCCAAGGCGCCTGAGACCACGAGAATTTGGCTGATGGCCGACTCATACCATGAGGAGTTGGCCGACGGCCGACCCCTATTACAGCTAGCGCTCAAACCAAGATCAGTGAAGTTAATCCATCATTAAGAATTAGGTAACGCAACCCTAAGCGGTATCCACCTCGATAAACAGGCCCAACAAGGTAGGCCCATTAGAATAATATAAATAGCACGCATCCCAATGAGTAAGGTATGTAATTTATTACTGTTCACCTACCTGAGAGCTGACCACCCGCTTTACTGACTTGAGCGTCGGAGTGCCTTCGCAGGTACCCCCACCATCCAGTGTTCACCCGCGACCGAGTGTCGAAGGAGAAGCAGGAGGACGAGAGGAATCCCAGCTCATCACCCAGTCACTTGACTGACCGAAGGAAGGAGAAGAAGACTTCAATAGTTCTCTAGGTCTCATCTCCCTAGCAGGAACAACCTTCAATCAGTTTCTACAACCTTTTGCCTTCTCTTATTTCCTTCAATTAGTTCCTACAAGAATGATCGAAATAACTTACACCACACCTCTTACACCAAGTGAAAACGTTGATTAAGATTATGATTTGTTGAAAATGATAATAAATGTTGTCGAAAATTAGGGGTCACAACATTTATATACATTTAAAAACATATATAAATAACAATATCAAGTAAGAACTCATTCATCAAACTTTGAAAGTCTCAGCAAAATAACATCAGCAATCATCATCAATCCATTTTACACAACCAATCGTGATTTATAAAATAATCATGATAAAAAAAACTAACATGCATTATAGAAAAATGTAATCACAATTACCATAACAAAGTGAAATTAGTATCAAACTCCGATAATTTCATTTCAACACTCACAAAATAACAAAGATATTAGCTTCAAATTTAAAAAACACACCACACACAATTCTATAAATGCATTTTAAAACTAAAAACAAAAAATAAATCACTATGTGTTGAATAATAACACTGTGTTGAATGATAGAAGATTATACACACAAATCATGTATTGAAATTGTGTATAGAGTATAAAAAAACTCTATATAACTCCTCTCTATATAAAAAAGAAGTTGTCGTGTAATATTGCTTTATGACATTAAACATAACTTCTTTTGTTGTGAAAAACATGTGTTAGTAAAGTTCATATTCAATGTTATGTTCAAATTGACTTCCTAATACAATATGTTACGAAGAATATGTCATGATAAAATCTTCATCTTTTGATGCATATTCATAGTTCTCTTATTTTTCACTTAAATCATCCTTAATGTCTCTGGTTAATGTTTCTTCATGACCATCTATTGAAGTTCCATCAACATGCCATGTATACATCTGCTATGACCAAAGAGACAAATAACTAATAAATATATGAATGTTAATAAATAAACAACTACTTGATAAGATGAAACCTTTCCACTTACCTTTTCCCTTTGCAATAAAACCTTTAAACCATTTGCCAAAAATAAGGAAGTTGGAACAATGATGATAGATGCTTTGAGGTGAAACTTTTATTTCTCTAGTCTCTTTTTAATGCTTCCAAACTATGTGATTCTCCATAAATTCAACATATTGATATGAATAGGGTATTTAACATTCGCATATGACAAAACAAATAATATATACGTATGCGATTAGAATAAAAGAGTCGTATAAATATGTGATAAAGAGGAAAATAAATATAAAAAAAAAGAAATAAATTGGTAGAACAGAAAAAATCAAACTCTGAATCGAATAGATGGTAAAATAATTGTGAGAACTTTATGTAATAAACTATTATAAGATGAAGGCGTCGGGTAAATCATCTCATTAAATCATTTCATTTTTAATTATTTAAGCAAATAAGCATAAGTTAATTTATTACAAATTCAATCTTTTATAAACTATAATAAACTAATTAACATTTTCTTTCAAATATTTAATTAAAATTAGTTTATTCTTGTTATCATAGTAACTATATCTTGAATGTTGCCAAATATATTAAACATAAATTAGTTTTGACCTTTATATAATTCATAAAAAAACTGTATAATAAATATTAGAATATTATGGTATAAGAATATGTTCCTGCCGTTGACCTGAAACGTCTTCGTGCGCCTACGTCACTCTCACGTCCAAAATTTTTACGTTTGCACATGTCTTTTCTGTGATGAATGCTTGAAAACACAAAGACAGAGGGCGCCCTAGAGGCCGTTTGCACTCCGACGCTCAAGTCAGTATTAGGGCTAGGAAACACCAAACTGTATAACTGTCACTGTGTTAAGCGGCGCAAATGAATAGCGTACCTTGCTAAGTTTGTTACCTTCCTTTTTATAGACTGAAACTAGGGTTTCCTCTTTACCCAAAATGGGCTTTCTGATGGGGCGGGCCCAGCACTGTTGTTACCCTACTCTTAGGATAACCTAGCGTGTGGGTTCCTTAACTGGAGTGCAACCTCTAACGGGGTGACCACCTAGGTGTCTCCTCGTGCACCTGATGTCTGGGGTCACCCACCTTTGGGAGTGCCCTATCTGTTCACGTGTCATGCATGCAACTCGTCCCTAGAATGTGACCTTCACAGGTCATATCTTTCTAGTGGCTATATACTTGTGTTGCGCCTAAAACGCGTCATCCACTCTACACGCATGGACTCTCATGACCTAGGTTTCTCCCTTACTGATAACTGGTGTGTGGTCTGGGATCCACCTCTTGTGGCCCAGCTCTATTGTTTGGGTCTGATGTCCGACCTCTCCACACTATCTAGTGACACGTCGGTACATCCTAGTGACCGATGTCTGACCACTCTTTGGTTCCTTGGCGCACGTGCTTCGCGAGATACTGGTCCACGTCGCTCGTGGGACCCTACTTCTGTGGCACCAATAGTACCAACGGTCAACGACACCCGAATACTGGTCGGTACATAATATATATATATATATATATAATATTAAATACCCTATTAATATCAACATGTTGAATTTAGGGAGAATAGAGGAAGAAGAATTTTAGCATATACATGTTTATCACAATAAAATAGCTATTTAAGTGCAAAATAAGTATATATATATATATATATATATATTATTTAGAAAATTTTCTCTATTATAAGAAAGTGAAACAAAGTTTTTTAAAATATAAGTTAACTTATATATTTTGTACTTAGAGGAACTTAGAAACAATTAATACTCTTCTTCTCTTCTCGGTATATTGGACTCTCACTACTATCTTGGGTTTTTGGCTACAATGTTCACTAATTTGGGTTTGGACTGGTTCTCGGATGTGGGATATGGACTCTCACTTGTCTGGCTTGATTAGGTTCAACTCTTGACTTCTGGACTCAGAATTAACTCTCGGGTGTGTGTATTTACAAGGGACTTCGATGATAAAATCATAATCAATTTATAACACTCACTTATTGAACTTTTGACTTAATTGGACTTTTACTCTTTGCATTTTACAATTATTAAATATATAAATATTTTGGACCTTTCTATTGAATTTTGGTACGGTATTTCCCAATTTTATTATTTATTTATTTTAGTTTAATTTTTCATTATACATAACTTCTCTATCTTTTCTATCTTTCAACCTATTTAAAACCTAGCCAGTACCTATTCAATTCTAAAGACAATTATGATCTAAATTCTTTAAAAGTTATAATGCATAAATTGATTTTAAATAAGATTAATTCCTTTTATATTTACTTCTTGTTCTTATTACTATTTATAAAGAAACCGGCTCAAATAAGATGATATTTAATAGTCTTGAAAATATAAGAATGTAATATTTTTATTTATAAATAAGCAAATTAGCAGAAGGACGTGACGAAGAAGGATCGAATTATAATTACTTAATCTTATAAATAGAAATTACAGTATAACTTTGCTATATATAATGCAATGTAATAAAACTCTAAGATAATATTTAATACATTGTTAATTAAATTTAAACATATATAACATTATATTAAAATATAATCATATTATTTTTACATGAAAATACATTGATGAATTGAATTAGGAGAGTTTGGTGTTGATGAAATCCTTGATTTGTGTGATCAATTGAGAGGACTCAGGGAAATCCTGAAAAATATAAAACGCATGAAACATATTTGGATACTCAATCAATTGGACCTTTTTACCCCATTTTATTAACCAATCATGATACCTCCTTTGCCAATCTTGTAACGGGTCAAACCCGCCCACAAACACAAGGGTATCCGGGTAATCCAAACCCGACAAATCCTCCGAATTCGGCCCACTCACGTTCGATGCTTGGTGGTCACGATCCGACCCGTCAGGCAAAAACACCTTCCACATCCAATCGGTTCTCTCCATTGACACCAGCGACACGCCTTCAAACTTCACCTCCGCCTCCGTCCGCTCCTCCCCGCCGAACAGCGGTTGGATCGATACTAACCCGACCACCCGGATTCTCCGGAGCCCTAAATTGCCCACCCGGTTTTCCTGGAGCCCCATCTTCCCGACCCGAATTGCGACATTGTGAGCTAAATTGGCACCGGCACTGTCCCCGGCGAGGAAGCATTTTGACACATCAGCGTTTTCCGGCAGTACCATGGGATTCTCGTCGAGGAAGTGGAGGATGCCCTCGCTGTCGTCGTACTGCGTCGGGAACCGGTGCTCCGGCGTGAGGCGGTAGTTGACCGAGACGACGACGGCGGGGACGTGGCGGCATAATCGGCGGCAGAAGGCGTCGTAGCCGAAGGAGTCTGGCGAGAAGTAGGTGAAGCAGCCGCCGTGGAAGAAGATGATGACGGGGAGGCTGCCGGCGGCGAAGGAGACTGAGGGGGTGAAGACACGGAACCAGAGTTTGTTTTGGGCATCAATGGTGATGTCTTTGGAGGTGACGCCATTGACGGGGGTGGCGTTGGCGTGGGACTTGAGGTCGAGGAGGTTCAATAGGCGGCGGTTGATTGTGCCGTTAGAGCGGCGCGCGGTGTCGGAAATGGTAGAAAGAAAGGTTAGTGAAATGCGTGCCTTCCAAGGTATAACTGGCTTGGGTTTTGAGGTTTCAGGAGCTTTGAATGTCACCATTTTCGTTTCTGCGTTTCTGAGAGCGAGTGAAGCTTCAAATAGGAGAATCGAAGAGGATCAATAACATGTGCCAACACCACACTTATGTCATTTTCTCTGTCCTAAAAGAAAAGTGGTCTTTATTTATCCATAATCAGATAGGAATAAAAGCTTCCAAGAGGTTGTTTGATAAAAATAGCTTATTTATTACAAATATACAAATATTATTTTGTTGTTTTCATTTAAAATGAGATGTCTAAATAATCCTTCCCTAAATTACACCTAAATTGTTCTTGGCCTAATTGTTATAAAGTCTGTAACATTTCATTTCTTACAAGATTGTTATTAAAAGCATTAACTAAATGAAATTGAGTTCACGTTACTTTCTCTTAAATATTATTACATTAGAATATAATTCGTGTTAAAATATGTATTGTTTTGTTAAGATCAGGTTAAAATCCGATCATCATGGGTTGGATTTGATAGTATTTAAAGATAGAATTTGGCAGTCGAATTTAATTGTTGAAGTCCACATATACACTTATATTTATTGATATTTATTGTATTCAAGTGTGTTTTTATTATTATTATTTTTAACACACGCTAACAAAACACTATGTGGATCATCATTCATGAAGGAAAATATGAGAAACACTTAATAAAGTTGTTATGATTTTTTTTTTTAGGAGAGATAGACGAACATTACAAAAGGAACAATAGTCTCCAACCAAATTGAGTACATACTATATTGATATTTTATGTTCTCACTAATATCGTCAGAGTATTGTTAACCAGTGAAGCTCACATCATCTCATTGTCATATACCTAAATATAGTAAGTCTGAGAGGATGCCTAACAAGCGGGGTGAGCAACCTCGGTCTACTGGGAGGTTAAGGAAGCTAGCGCAACAAAAGAAAAGGATTATGCAAATTGGCGCAGTTTGGAGGAAGGGGGAGCAGGCGCAACAATAGTTAACTTTCGCACAGGTGGTGTCGCAAAAGAACGCGAGTACCTCGAGTTTGGAGGAGTTAGAGTCTCAGATAAGGAGTTGAGGTGGAGTCCTCTTCTTGGCTAGACAACTGCTATGTCGGGCGTCTTTTAGAGGTACCAAATATGAAGTTGGTTAAAGAAAGCTTCGTCTTGGACGGTTTCGATGTCGTGCGTCTAAGGTATCTAGGGGAAAAGTTTGTGTTATTGTCCTGTGACGAGGAAGGGCTTATTGGAAAACTCTTAGAAGAAGGTAAGGATTGGTTCGTTGGTCTGTTCGTTTCGATTGTGCCTTGGGGCGATTCCTTTACAGTAAATGAGAGGTATACATGGGTATGGTATAGAGGTATCCCTTTACATCTATGGAGTAGGCACTGTTTTGAATGTGTTGGGGCACTAGTCGGGAAGGCGAAGAGATGACGGTTCAGTGTAAGGCGGCGCAGGTAGAACCTATCCTTGGTGTGGCCCAACAGAAACAGTTCTTTAATTTAGTAGTAAATGCTACTTTGGGTGTATGGGATGGAATCTTGGATGGTAAATTATTAGAGAAACAAGGTGAGGCGAGCTTTGCGCAGTGTGGAAAAACTTCGTCAGACTCTTCAAAGGTAGTTGGGTGTGTGATTAAATGTAGGGGAGTGAAGAATGCAACTTGCATTAATGGTGTTAAAGAGGTAACAAAGAATGTTCAAGAGGAGAATGGTGGGGATCGCCTTGAGGTGGTTGGGGGAGCGAGTAACGATTTCGAGTTTAATGCAGAGCAATTACACATGGATTTAGGGTGTAGTAATCTGCATGTAGCTAGCCATGTTAAGTTGGTGAAGTGCAGGTTCACAAAGAGCAAGGAATGGCATGCCAAGAAGTGGCTGGGGGAGTGAATAAGATTAATGTTTTTAATGTGGAGTTCCCAAACGTGAATTCACTTAGGAGAGAGGTGCATGTTGCTCACTTTTATGGCAATACTGGTGGAGCATTCAATGAAGTGCATTTTGAGGTTGGGGGAGTATATGAAGCTAATATAATAAATGAGGAGCATTCTAACGTGATTCCATGTAGGAGTTAAAAGCATGTAACTCACATTAATGGCAATATTGGTGGAGTATGTGAAGCTAATATAATAAATGAGGAGCACTCAAACGTGATTTCCATGTAGGAGTGAGAAGCATGCGGCTCACATTAATGGCAATATTGGAGGAGTATATGAAGCTAATATAATAAATGAGGAGCACTCAAACGTGATTCCATGTAGGAGTGAGAAGCATGCAGCTCACATTAATGGTAATATTGGTGGAGTAGAGATTCTCCAAGATGAGCAAGGCACGGTGCGTCATAAGGTGGTTGGGGGAGTGAATGAAGCTACATTAATTAATGAGGAGCACCCAAATGTGAACCCACGTAGGAGTGAGGCGCATGCAACTCATTTTTATAGATGTAATGGAGGAGTAGCGAATTCCAAAGATGAGCAAGGCTTGGTTTGTCATAAGGTGGTTGGCGAAGTGAATAAAGCTAATATATTTTAATGTGGAGCAATCAAGAGTGCATGCAGATAGTCTTAATGGCTTTAAAGGTGGGGAGGTGGGTTGATGATTGGTGTGCAGGGCTTCCAGATGAGTATGAAGTGGGAGGTTTTGGGCCAGGTTCAACAGTTGTAGAGGCGGAGTAATCTGGAGGGGATGTGGCGGGGTCAGGAGGGGTAGCTTGGCCAGTGGTTTCTCCAACTGAGGTATTGGAGAGAGGGTTGGGTGGAGTTAATAAGGAGACAGTCGTGCCGTTATTGAAAGTAGATGTAGGGGTGCGGTCTCAACTGGGACAAGATGGCTCTTTTCTATGTGAGCAACTTTGGGGAGAGGTACAAGAGGAGGTTGAAGGTGAGGGAGCGGTGTCTTCTCCGTTTAAAGAGAACAATTTGGTTGATGTGAGGGTGGTTCAGGTGGATTATCTGGATCAGCAGCCGGTGTTGAGGTCAGTTCCTACTCTTTTATCAAATAGTGCAACTCAGAATTGTAACAAAATCTTCAAGATGAAAAACAAAGAGTATGAGGCAATCAAAGTTTGGAGGGTAGGGAAGGATATGAGTTACACGCGTTCAGGTCAAGAAGATATAGTTATCAGCAGGCTTCAGTCCCAGGAAGCTCGGGACTGTGGTTATTTGAGGAATAGGGGGAGATTAGTGCGTAAGTATGAATATAAGGGGGATAGGAGGTTCAATTAAAAGAAGATATTTGAGCACGTTGATTAGCAACAAGAAGGCGAATATGGTGTGCATACAAGAGACTAAATGTTAAGAGCTTAATAAGGAGAGTGTTTTTCTATTTTGGGGTTCTAATGAAATAGAATGGAGCAAACAATAGTGTTGAGGGCTCGTTAAGACGTGGAGAAAAAAATTGTTTTTAGATGTCCAGGTTTTGTAATGGTAGAAATTTTACAATCATTGAAGGGCTTTGGAAGGTTGGTACGGAGGTCTCTATCACTATTGTGAATGTTTATAGTTTCGGCTCGTTAGGGGACAAAAAGGCGGTATGGGAGGAGATTAGTAAACACAGGTTGGTTCAGTTGTCTAAGGCTTGGTGTGCAGTGGGTGATTTTAACTCTATCAGTAGTCGAGAAAAGAGAAAAAACTTGATATTTGTGTTTGACTATAGTAGAGAAATAAAAGGTTTCAATGCTTTTATTGAGGAAGCAGAACTGACAGATATTCCATTGACTGGCAGAAAGTTTACGTGGTATAAACCAAATGGTCTAGTGAAAAGCAGGATCGGCAGGGTTCTTGTGTTAAAAGAATGGGTGGAAGCGTGGCCTCATTGTAAATAGTTCGTCTTAAGTAGATTGATCTCTGATCATTGTGCAATTGTCATTAGAGATAAGTTTATTGGGGTCCGAAACCGTTCAGGAGTTTGAATATTTATCTTTAAAGAAAAACTAAAGAAGCTCAAAGCTGACTTAAAAGTTGGAATAAAAAGGTTTTTGGGGATGTGAATCAGGTGGGCGTAGGATTGCAAACAAGGTTAAGGGAGTTGGATGGAAAAGATGATGAACTTGATATGAATGAGTAAGAGAAGAAGGAAAAAAGGTCATTATTAGCAGAAATCAATAAAAATCTATTTAAGCAAGAGGTTGTTGCGAAGCAAAAAGCTAGACAAATTTGGCTGAAGAAAGGAGATCTGAATACGAAGTTCTTCCATTCGTCTATTAAATGGAAGAGGGCTAAAAATGAGATTCATGGGGTGCTTGAGAACGGTCGGTGGTGCGAGGATAAGAATGAAGTTAAAGATAAGGTCAGAGACTTTTTTGAAGCCAGATTCATCGGGAATGAAGAGTTGTTGGTTAAATTAGATAACGTTCGTTTTAACTCTATTTTCAGGGAGGATAATCAGATGTTGGTCGGTGCTTTTTCAGAAGAGGAAATTAAGGAAGCAGTGTGGAGTTGTGATAGTTCGAAAAGCCCTGGCCTAGATGGATTTAATATGGGTTTTATAAACTTCATCTAGGATTTCATTAAAGTGGATATAATGGCGGCGGTGAAGGATTTCGAATTCTTTGGAAAATGGCCTCGGGGTTCAAATGCATCATTTATATGTCTGATTCCAAAAATGAAAATCCTCAACAGCTCGGGGAGTTTAGACCTATTTCGTTGGTCGGATGCCTGTACAAAATTATCTCAGTGGCATTGTCATTACGTATGAAAAAGGTGATTAGTAAGGTGATCAACGTCAAACAGTCTGCTTTTCTCGAGGGGAGGGGTTTGTTGGATAGTGTGTTAGTTGCTAACGAAGTTTTGGATGAGATGAAAAGAAGGAAGAAAAGGTGTGTTTTCTTCAAAGTGGATTTTGAGAAGGCGTATGATTCTGTAAGATGTGAGTTCATTTATTATATGTTAGAAAAGGTTGGCTTCTACGGTAAATGGATTTGCTGGATAAAGGGATGTTTAGAGTTTGCTTTTGTGTTTGTTCTTGTGAACGGAAGCCCAGCTAAGGAGTTCTTTCCAAAGAAAGGACTACGACAAGGCGACCCACTAGCTCTGTATTTGTTTCTTATAGAAGCAGAAGGTTTGGCAGGAGTGTCTAGGATGGCGATCGAGAAGACTGATTGATAGTTTGGAGATTGGAAGGGAGAAAGTGAAGGTAAACATGTTACAGTACGCTGATGATACTTTATTTTTTTGTGAAACAAATGTCAAAAGTGTCTTCAATATAAAGGCGGCCCTGAATTGCTTTGAACTCTCTTCCGGGCTCAAGGTGAACTTTATGAAGAGCAAGATAGGTGGTTTGGGGGTCGAGCAGATAATGATGCAGAGCTTCGCGGTAATTCTTAATTGTGAAGTGATGGTAACCCCTTTTCTATACTTGGGTTTGTCGGTAAGAGAGAGCCATAAGAGAAAGGCGTTTTGGGATGGAGTGGTTGTTAGAATGAAGAAAAGATTAAGTAGGTGGAAAGACAAATTTTTGTCTTTGGCAGGTAGGATTTGCTTGATAAAGTCAATATTATCTACCATCCCATTGTTTTACCTATCTTTATTTAAAATGCTGGTGGTGGTGGCAAACGAGCTCATGAAAATCCAAAGGGATTTCCTATTGGGGGTGGGGATCAGATGGAAGAAAAGTTGCTTGGGCCTTCTGGGAAAAGGTATGTGCAGCTCGCGAGGACGGGGTCTTGGGATTATTGACTTAAGGACTTTCAATTTGGCGTTACTTGGTAAATGGGTATGGCGGTTGAGGTCAAACAAGGGTGGTTTGTGGAAGGAGATTATTGATTCCAAGTATGGGGGTGGAGAAGTCTGAGAGAGGGAGGGGATAGTAAAGACTCTCTTTGGTGGAAAGATTTGAGGGAGGTCTGGAGCTTGGAGGGTTGGGGCCGAAATTTCGAAGAAGCCTTAATCTGGAAGGTGGGAACTGGTAATGAAGTTTTGTTTTGGGAAGATAATTGGGTGGGGAGAGGGAAAGGGGCCTTGAAGACAGTTTTCCCGAGGTTGTATTCCCTGAGTGCGTCAAAAGCTTTAGCGATGGTTGCATTTGGGGGATTGAACAACGGAAAGTGAAACTGGAATTTCGTTTGGAGAAGGAATCTATTTGATGCGAGAAGCAATTAGCAGAATGACTCTTTCAGGAAGTCCAAGGTGTAAATTTTGACTTGGATAAGGAGGACAGGTGGGTCTAGAAGGAAAGAGAGGAGTTTGGGTACACGGTTAATTCGGCATACCTCCGTCTAAGGGAGGATGGAGTAGGGGAGAATGGGACGGTGTTTAAAAAGTTTTGGAAGAGTAAAGTTGTACCTACTACTTTAGTTATGGCTTGGAGGGTGTTGGAAAACAAGTTAGCCACTAAGACTAACCTGGAAAGGCACGGGATCACAGTTGCAAGCTCCACGTGTAGTCTTTGTGGGGTCGAGGAGGAGACTAGCACTCATTTGTTCTTTGAGTGCATATTTGCTTGGTTATTGTGGAACCATTGTTGTGCATGGTTGGGCGTGTTGAGCATGTTTCACAACGTCCCATTGTTAAATTTTTTCCAGTTTAGGATGAGCAACGCGCCTACTTCGGTGAATGAGGTTTAGGGAGTTGCTTTGATGCAGTAGTCAACAAGGTTTGGAAGCATAGAAACGAGGTAATTTTTAAAGGGGAGTAGTAGATGTATTGGAAGCTTTTGCTTTGGTTCAATTAAAGGCTTGGTCATGGGTTACATCCAAGTCACTGTTTGCGAATTTTTCCTTTTCTGATCGGTGCATAGATCCGTTGGTTTGTATGAGAATGATCTCATGACGTATTCATTTAAGTTGTTTGACTGTTTCCCCTTGATGTCTTCCTCTGGATTAGCTAGGAGAATTCTGTTTAGACAAACTTTGGTGTAAGTCTTGTGATGAAGGTTATGAGTGAGTTCATGTATAAGGGTTGAATCACCCCTAAAGTGATTCATATTTATTTATTTTTTATTGTCGATAAAAAAAAACTATAGAGATCCCCCTTTTGACTTCGAGTTTTGGAGAGGACAAGATATATTTTTAATTTTATAATGTATTTGCATATTAATTTTTACATTTAACTTATCCAATCCTTCCTCTTTGTGAGTGAAAATTATTGTGAGTTAATTGAAAACTACTTTACATAACATATGATATTTAAATTAATTATTACAAAATCAATATCTTTTAACTATATGGTTATTTGTTATTAGATGATGGCATCAAAAATTTCGAGTGCTCATATACTATAATACAAATAGGAATTAAGAATTCATGAAACAAGTATACATATCACACAATATATATCAATAAAAGAATTATTAATTAATTATAAATAACGATGAGGATACAATAATAATAGTACATTTCCTTTTTTTTTTAATCAAATGTAATGAATTAATTTTTCAAATAATAAATGTTTTGGTTTTCATGATAGTGGTTGTACTTGTACACTCAATTCTTACCTTTTATTATAATTAATAAATTCCTATTATAAAATTACCAACTTTAAGTAAATCACAATTTATCAACTTTCAAGACATGAATCGATATAAACAGAACAAATCTATATCTCTTGAAACACAAAGAAAGAATAAAATGGACAAGGAACTATTCATTCTAACTTTGAGAATGAAAAAATAGAAATGGTGCATGTGGTACCTTGTCTGGGAGCACTTCATTCAATATTCAATATAGGTTATTTACTCATCCCTTTTCACTCTTATGGAATCCAATTTCTTTTAAGGCTTACCTCCCCTCAAATTTTTCTTAAACATTGTTGTTGTCAATTTCTTTTCTCTATTCATTAATGTTGTTTTGTGTTGTGACCTCAATCAATGTATAAGGATCAATTCCTCAAGACCACACTCTTTTGGTTCAAACAAAAAATCGAATTTCCACCATTATCGAAACAAAAAATAACAACACAATATTCCAAAAAGGATAACTAGAAGCATGACAATAAAAAATGTATTTGTTCATTAAAATAATTGTTTAGTTTCTTTATTTTGGATTTCTTGAACTCATACCGTCTAAGAGTTATTTTTCCTTTCATTTGTAAAATGGTTGCTTCTCCCTGCACCTGATCAATTCAAACTGGCACCCGATCGTAGATTTGAAAAGACTAAACTGCCCTTAATGAATTTTAGATTAGGTCAAGTGAGGTATGTGCACCCAATACAATTAGAGACCTGCACCCAACCCTCAGCCGCTCGGAGTCATCTGCACCCAACCCACAGCCGCAGTGAGTCATCTGCACCGTCTTCCTCTTCGTTTTCGCAGGGAACCACAATGCAGCCGTCAACCACCTTCGTTTCGTTCGATTTCGGTGGCAGAGCAGCAGTTGCCACAGCGAAGGAGCCCTTGAACGGAGAGGAACCCCGGAGCGAACGTCGGAAAAGACAAGGTAAGTGACTTCCTGATATTTTTGTTCGGAATTATAGTTTGACTTGCGGATAAATTTATGCATAATCATAGTTTGTGCCTTCCGGATATTTTTGTGCGGAAGTCATATTTGACTTGCGGATATTTTTATCTGGTATTTGTAATTGTTGTGCGGATGACTTCGTCTGTAAGTTGTGTGAATTTATTCCAGATATTAATATTTGTATTTGTGTTAGGTAGTTAGCGTAACAATATGTTATTTTTGGATTGTTCTTTTATACTATCTCTGTTCCATTGTAATTTTGCATTGAATGATATTTTTATGAAAAGTAAGATGGTGAGGACTAGAGGTGGAGGAAGTTCTAATTTGGATTGTGTGCGACCAACTGCATCGGTGAGAAGAAGACGGGGTGGTCCTAGTACTTCGGTTTCAAATGAACACTTTGAAGATTATATTGAAGGAGAAGAACTTGAAATTGATGATGAAGGCTATCCAAGAGGGCCAGTGGATAAGTCGTTACTAATTAATTATGAACATCATGTAGCCAGACAATTATGGGATGGTTTGGTAAGTAATGAAAATTAATTTCTTGTATTTGGTATGTATGTATTTATTGATGATATATGTTGATTATTGTAGGATCGTGGTGAGTTGAAGGTCGTTTCACATGGAAGGAAGATAAATAAGTTAGGAACACCTCATGAACGCGTAGAGGCTGTTGTAGAAATGTGTGGCTTAGGGGGTCTGCTTCAGACTAGTTATGAGGTTTTAGACCGAGGACTGTTGTGTGGTTTTGTAGAAAGGTGGCATGCAGAGACTAACAACTTTCATTTACCGGTTGGGGAGATGACCATCACTCTTGATGATGTGTCAAATTTGTTGCATTTACCCATTGTCGGTCAATTTTACACACAGGAAACCTTAGATGCAGATTCGGCGATTGATTTATTGGTACAAGCTCTCCGTGTTGATCGTGGAAATGCATCTGAAGAAACAAGATACTGTTGGGGAGCTCATGTGCGCTTGAGTTGGTTAAGAGATGTGTACAAAGACGCATGCTCAAGGAAGCAGTGGACTGTGGCTGCCAGAGCTTACTTACTTCACCTTGTCGGTTGCAC
>Ga0123341_1001797_pt1 | contig 16795 bp, 17 predicted proteins | sample Turbeapinknodule_FD_89959 | JGI IMG/M metagenome (GOLD analysis project Ga0123341, IMG submission 89959) | Root nodule microbial communities of legume samples collected from Mexico - Turtle bean Mexico pink nodule | ecosystem: Host-associated > Plants > Roots > Nodule | place: Mexico: Nepantla...
CGCTTCGCCATGGCGAAGCGATAAGTGCGTCCGGCGATTTTTAAGTCTTGCAGATTTGCCAGGCAAATCTGCGGGAGGGTTGACTGAAACGGGCCGGCTGATCGACCGGCCGGCTTGGCCGTAGAGCCGGGCTACGACGCGCGCCGGCCGGTCGACCATCCGACTCCGTTTGAGCCAACAGAATGCTTCAATCTAACCAGGAAAGGCTCTGGGGGCGATCGCACTGAAAACAAAAGCCCGCTCCTCTCATCATCCCGTTCGCCTCGCCGAATCTTCCCGGCAAACGGGTTGACCCGGTCGCCAGAGGCTGGCAGGCAAATCCATGCAGTAAAAAGAAGCCGGAGCAAACGATGGATCAGACTCTCTTCGCCAACCTGTGCAAGGCTGGCAAATTCAAGGAAGCGCTCGGCCTCGCCATCCAGGGCCACGAGAACGAAAAATACGCGCCGAGCCGCTTCGCGATGGACAAGAAAACAGGACTGCCGATCTTCTACCGCGGCAACAAGCGCGTCGAGCCGGATGAAACGGGTGTATGGCAATTGGCCAAGAGCTCGAAGGATTGGGGCTGAGCGTCCGGCGCGTCTGAGATGCCTATCTCTTGGCGGATTGCCGCTTTCAACCGGTGATGCGGAAATCCGTCGGCATTTCCGCAAGCTGGGTCGCTTTCGTCTCAACGGCTGAAACCGATGCCCCCGAAGGCCCGCGGCTGAAACGCTCGATCATTGTCGAGATGGCGGTATCGGGGCCTGCGATCAAAGCGGCGACAGATCCGTCCGCTTCATTGCGCACCCAACCTGTGAGCCCGAGCCGCAACGCCTCATCGCGCGCCCACATGCGGAATCCGACACCTTGGACCCTGCCTGATACCCGCACTCGCACAGCCTCGTCATCAGCAGACATGTTGCCTCACCAAAGCCTCTTCGGTATTGCGGCCTCCATCATAGCAAAAAAGCCCGGACGATGCCGGGCTTTTGCAAATCCGCTGAGACAGACCTTATTTCTGGGCAGCCGGTGCGGGCGCCGGAGCCGGTGCCACCGGGCTGTCGGTTGCCGGCGGCGGCGCCTTGATGACCTTGGAGAGTTCGGCATTGCTCTGCTTTTCCAGGTCGCGGGAAATGCCCTGCGCCCAGATGTCGGCAGCCTTCGCCGTCTCGCGCGAGGCGACCGGGCCGTCGCGCAGCAGCTTCTTGCCGACGTCGGAATTATAGAAGTCGGCGATCGCCTTCAGTTCGTCGGCGGTAAAGGTCTTGGCATAGGTGAGTGCCGCTTCCTTCTCCAGATCGCCGCGGCGGGGCGCCAGCGCCAGCGCCTGCGCGTCGACCGTCGACGAAATGATGTCCTGGTAGTTCGGCGAATCCTGGATCAGGCCGGCCTTCAGACGCTCGGCAAGACCAGGCAGAATGTTGTCGAACTGGGCGGTGGCGCCGATCGCGTCAATCGCCGCGCGAGACGCCTTCAACTGCTCCTCGGAGACTTCCTGCGCCTTGACGGCGGTGCCGAAGGCAAGCCCGGAAAGAACGATCGTCGCAGCGGCAAAACGGCCAAGACCTGCAATGTTCATCATGAGTGTATGCTCCTGTTATCTGTTTGCCTGCAGCGTGCGCGCACCCGCAGGACCGGCAATGATCGCAAGTGCCGCCATATTGATAAAGAGCCCGTGTTCGACGACGCCGGGTATGGAATTCAGCTCGCTCGAAAGCGCCTCTGCATCAGGAATGCGGCCAAAAGATGCATCGATAATGTGATGGCCGCCATCTGTGGTAAACTCTCCGTCACCGGATTGGCGCAGGCTGAGTCCACCGGACAGGCCGAGCCGGGCCGCGACCTTCTCGATCGCGATCCGTGTCGAGACCAGCCCAAACGGGTTGACCTCGATCGGCAGCGCGTAGGCGCCGAGCGTGTCGACCAGCTTACTCTCGTCGGCAATGACGATCATCCGCTCGGAAGCCGCAGCAACGATCTTTTCACGCAGCAATGCGCCGCCGCCGCCCTTGATCAATCGGAGCGCCGGATCGACCTCGTCGGCGCCGTCGATCGTCAGGTCGAGTGCCGGCAGTTCGTCAAGCGATTTCAGCGGCACGCCGAGTTCGACGCAAAGCCGCGCCGTCCGTTCGGACGTCGGAACGCCTTCGACCCTGAAGCCGCCAGCGACCTTCTCTGCCAACAGACGAACGAATTCTTCCGCCGTGCTGCCCGTGCCGATGCCGAGCCGCATTCCGTCTTCGACATGGGCGAGTGCGGCCGCGGCGGCCTTGATCTTCATTTCGCGGGCATCCATGCGCCGCCAGCTCCTGATATTGCGTTCGATGTGCTGTTTACACGGCTCGCCTGGCAAACGAAAGTCAAAATCATCACGGAAAATGAAAAGCCGAAACAAATGCCTGCGGCCTTCCCGGCAAGCCCCCGGCGTTGCTTTCCGCCGCGCGATCGCCTACCTCAGGACCCAGCCATCGTTCCGGCGGGCGACCTGTCGTTCGCCTTGAAACGACATTCGTTCCACCGATGACCACCCGTCGCTTCAGAACGACCCATTGCGCAAAGAGATAAAGCCTTGACCCCTTCTCACGCTCGCCCGGCACTCATCGTCTTCGATCTCGACGGTACCCTTCTCGACACCCATACCGATCTGGTCGAGAGCCTGAACCATACGATCGCAGCCCTTGGCCTCGAACCGGTCAGCTATGACGACCTTACCCATCTCGTCGGCCACGGCGCGCGCGTGATGATCGAGCGCGCCTGCCGTCTGCGCGGCCATCCGCTCGAAAGCGACGCCCTGCCGCCGCTAGTCGAGCGCTTCGTCGCCCATTATGCCGCCAACATGCCCGGCCGTACCGAACCATATCCCGGCCTCGTCGCAGCGATGGACCGGCTTCAATCTGCCGGTTACCGCCTCGCGGTCTGCACCAACAAGATGGAGAGCCTGGCGCTCGCCCTGCTCGACAAGCTCGATCTCACCGGCTATTTCGCCGCCGTCACCGGCGGCGACAGCTTCGCCGTACGCAAGCCCGACGCCCGCCACTTGACCGGCACCATCGACCGCGCCGGCGGCGACATCGCCCGCACGGTGATGATCGGCGACAGCATCAACGACATCGCCGTCGCCAGAAATGCCGGAGTGCCGTCGATTGCCGTGCCTTTTGGCTATTCGGATGTGCCGGTCTCAAACCTCGACCCGGATATGATTATCACCCATTACGATGAGCTGACGCCCGAACTGGTGGAGAGGCTGCTGCGGGAATTTGCGGCGAAGGTCGCGGTTTGAGGCGATTTGCCCACCTCTCCTTTGCTGGGGTGCCACACGGCACACACTCTCGTCATTCCTTATTTTTAAAAGCCACCCCAAAACAAAACGGGCGGCCCGAAGACCGCCCGCCCGCATAACCATCAAATCCGATATCAGATCTGCGCGCCACGCGCCTTTGTCGTCGCATCGAAGGCCTTCTCGACATAGGCGTCGCGGCCATAGACGTCATCGAAATATTCCACCACGCCGTCCTTGTTCGGCCAGGCGGTGAAATAGGAAACGTAGACCGGAATCCTCTGCGGCACCTTCACCGCATGATTCTGCCCGGTGGCGATCTGCTTGGCGACCTCGTCGACCGTCGTGCCGAGCACGGCGGCTGCCATCGCACGCGGATTGGCAAGACGTACGCAGCCGTGGCTCAGAGCCCGCATATCGCGCTTGAAGAAGCTCTTCGACGGCGTGTCGTGCATGTAGATCGCGTGGCTGTTGGGGAACAGGATCTTCAGCTCGCCGAGCGCATTGTCGCTGCTCGGCGGCTGGCGCACCGAGACGTTATCGGTCGAGCCGTACCAATCGACACTCGATGAAGCGACGGCATGGCCGTTCACCTCGACCTCATAGCCGAGCTGGTCGAGATAATTCGGATCCGAACGCAGCTTCGGCAGCATCTCGTTGATGATGATCGACTGCGGCACGCCCCAGAACGGGTTGAACTCCACCGTCTCGATCTCGTCGTCGAAGAAATAGGTCTGATTGTTCTTGCCGCCGACCACGACGCGCATCGACAGCTGTTCCTTGCCGTCATTGTGGTAATAGACCATGTAGGCCGGCTGGTTGATCATGACGTAACGGGAACCGAGATCTTCCGGCAGCCATCGCGCCTGTTCCATGGCGACGACGAGCTTGTCGATCTTCGAGGCATTGGTATCGCCGCCGGTCATCGCGCGCACGGTCGCCTGGCCGATGACGCCATCGGCCTTCAGTCCGCGCTCCTTCTGGAAATCCTCGACGAGCGAGACGATTTCTGGCGAATAGTCGATGCTGCCTGCGTAAGCGGCAAGCGTTGCGGCGTGATCGGTCTTCAGCGTTTCGGACCCATGCTTACCGATCGCCTTGACGATATTGGCGATCTCCGGCGAGCTGTCGCCGGGCTTCAGCAGCTTGTCGAGCGAGACGACGATTTGCTCCTCATTGCCGCCGTCGGCGGCGCGAAGCTTGGCAAGCTCCGACTTCAGCGCCTCGAACTGCGGACCATCGGGCGAACGGTTGGCGATGTAGGCGCCGACATCGGGGCTCATGCGGGCAAGCTTCAGCACCGGCGCCAGATTGACGGCCTTGCGCTGGAAGTCGTGATAGCCGGAAATTTTATTCGGATCGATGCGGCCACGCACGGTGTCCTGCACGAAAGCCAGCACTTTGGCGGAGAGCTCGAGCTCGAACTGCGTCAGCGCCCGGTCACGGAAGGCCGGATCGGGATTGGCCGGGTCGATCGCCGGCATCTGGACGGTGTAATCCGCCGGGTCGAGACCGACGGAAGCCGCATCACCAAGGGCCGTCATGGCCGACTTGGCGCGGTCGTTGATCTGGTTGCCCTCGACCCAGACGAGTGGATTGCGGCTGTCTCCGTAATAGGCTTCGAGCGCCTTGGCGACATCAGCATTGGCGCGCACCTTGGCCTGAGCCAGGAAACGGCGCTGCACGGCGGGTTCGGCGCTGGCATCGCCGCTCGCCGAAACATCGGCGACTGCGCCGGTGACAACCGGATCGGCAAACTTGCCGGTATCGACGAACTGCATCGTTTCGGCTTTATAAGTGTAGTAACGCGGGCCGCTCACCTTCGGCAGCGGCGCTTCCGGATCGAGCCCGCCGAGCGAGCCGCCGACGCCGTTGCGCGGCACCGGACGGCCGGGCGCCTGGTCCATGAAGATGGTGCTTTGGCTCCGCTGCCTGTCGCCGCGCAGCATGTCCATCAATGTATAAGCATGCGCGGGTGCGGCACTCATAACCGCCACGCCGCAGGAAATTGCCAATGCGGATGCCGCGCTTTTCAAAACGAACGTCATATATCTTCCAGTCCCGGTGTCATGCTGTTCTCAGCTCAAATCCCGCGATACTCAGCGTCCGGCTCATTGATCAGAAACCGGCCTGCGCCGCCAGCGCCGGCGGACTCAATTTTGTGTGACGGGAATCCTGCACGGCGCCGCGCAGTAGTTCACACAAAATTATGAAATTATTAGTTAATTTTTTACTCAATTTTTGTCGCCAGACCAGTACGGCGAAAACGCCCGGACACATAAAATTTTCAAAGTGGCCTAAAAAGCACGCCCCACAACCGGCGTAAACATGACTTCCGATTTCAATATTTCGCAGGGCGTCCGGTTTTCTTGTTGGGCTTTCCCACCTATAAGACCTCATCCTTTGAAGATGACCGAAAACAGCATGTAAAGGGAAGGCAAGGCCGATGACCGCAACCCGCACCGAAACCGATACTTTTGGCCCGATCGACGTCGCCGCCGACCGATATTGGGGCGCCCAAGCCGAACGTTCGCTCGGCAATTTCAAGATCGGTTGGGAAAAACAACCGCTTTCGATCGTGCGCGCACTCGGCATCGTCAAACAGGCGGCCGTCCGCGCCAACATCTCGCTCGGCCAGCTCGACCCCGCTCTCGGCCAAGCCATCATTGATGCCGCCCAGGAGGTGATCGACGGCAAGCTCGACGAGCATTTTCCGCTTGTCGTCTGGCAGACCGGTTCGGGTACGCAGTCCAACATGAATGCCAATGAAGTGATCTCCAATCGCGCTATAGAAATGCTCGGCGGCGTCATGGGTTCCAAGAAGCCGGTGCATCCGAACGATCACGTCAATATGAGCCAGTCGTCGAACGACACCTACCCGACGGCGATGCACATCGCCTGCGCCGAACGGATCGCTCATCACCTGCTGCCGGCCCTCAAACACCTGCATGCCGCCCTCGACATGAAGGTTATCGAATTCAGCCACATCATCAAGATCGGCCGCACCCACACCCAGGATGCGACGCCGCTGACGCTCGGCCAGGAATTTTCGGGTTATGCCGCCCAGGTCGGCTCGGCCATCAAGCGCATCGAAATGACCCTGCCCGGCCTCTGCGAACTCGCCCAGGGCGGCACTGCCGTCGGCACCGGCCTCAATGCGCCGGTCGGCTTTGCCGAAAAGGTCGCCGAAGAGATCGCCGCCATAACAGCCATGCCCTTCGTCACCGCGCCGAACAAGTTCGAGGCCCTCGCCTCGCATGACTCGATGGTGTTTTCCCATGGCGCCATCAACGCGGCGGCGGCCGCGCTCTTCAAGATCGCCAATGATATCCGCCTGCTCGGCTCCGGCCCGCGCGCCGGCCTCGGCGAGCTGGCGCTGCCGGAAAACGAGCCCGGCTCCTCGATCATGCCCGGCAAGGTCAACCCGACCCAGTGTGAGGCGCTGACGCAGGTCTGCATCCACATCTTCGGCAATCATGCAGCCCTCACCTTCGCCGACAGCCAGGGCCATTTCGAGCTCAACGTCTACAATCCGATGATGGCCTATAATTTCCTGCAGTCGGTGCAGCTGCTCGCCGACGCCGCCGTCTCCTTCACCGACAACTGCGTCGTCGGCATCGAGGCACGCGAAGACAACATCAAGGCCGGCCTCGAACGCTCGCTGATGCTGGTCACGGCGCTTGCCCCCAAGATCGGCTACGACGCCGCCGCCAAGATCGCCAAAACAGCCCACAAGAACGGTACGACGCTGAAGGAAGAGGCGCTCGCCAGCGGCCTGGTGACGTCGGAGGAGTATGACGCCATCGTGCGCCCGGAGACTATGATCGGGCCGAAGTAAAAGAGCCGCGATACGCAGCCCCTCATCCGCCTGCCGGCACCTTCTCCCCGTAAACGGGGCGAAGGGAGATAGCCGCAACCTCTCCGTCCCTCACCAACCTCTCGCAGGGCACGTCCCCTCGCCCCGTTTTTTACGGGGAGAGGGTTAGGGTGAGGGGCACACCACACGGCACATCAGACAAGCCTCAAACCAACAACGAAAAATTGTCCATCACGACAGAATTACCCATGAAGTCGAAACGGATTTCTTCGATGTCTTCGAGCTTGACCTCGAGACTGGGACCGGTGACCTCAAGCTCCTGCTGATAGACAATCTGGCCGTCGTTCAGGGCGGTGAGCGTCAGGTGAAAGGGCGCTGCCGACAATTCAGCGATCGAAACGCTCTGAAAGGTGAACTCCCCGCCATCGAGCAGTTTCAAGCTGACCGGCGCAGAACCTGGCGATAGAACGGTATCGCTAAAGCCATCCTCGGTAATGGCGTCGACACCCGGGATGGTATCATAGACGATGCCGTTCAAAAGCGTGACGTCGTGGCTGCCGTTCACGGAGAGCGCAAAGCCCCGGTAATTGGGGAGAGAGAAATTATCCGCCCTCGATAAGACGCCCATATCATCGAAATCCAGGACTTCGTGGTATTTTTCGCCTTCATTGACGCCGTCGATCGCAAGGGTCAGCACGCCGAGGTCCGTGCCTCCCGAGCCGTCGGACATCTTGTAGCTCAGCTTTTCAATGAGCTGATCGTACTTCCCCAAATTCTTCACCACGTCGAGCGTGTAATCCAGCTCATATGTGAAGTGGCCGTCAGGTTTCACTTTGAAGGTGCCGTACCTGCCCTGAATGATCGTTTCGTGGTCAGGCCCATGTTTGGCGTCGATACGGACGCCATTGACGAAGCGAGCATACATGTCCGCTCCCTCGGGATCGCTGGCGAGGCGCAGCAGATCCCCACGGATCCAATTGTCTTCGAAAAAAACGAGAAGGTCGTCGACAGCAGTTGGCTTGGCATTTGTCATTGGAAGCCCCGGCAGGTTAACGGTGCCGGGAATATGAACTGGGCTTGAACTGAAGGCAACCTGAAGTCGTCCATTCGCGACAAATGTCGATATCACCGTCCCGTCACTCGTCTAATGCGTGTGACGTGCGACAGCAAAATGGGGCACGGACATAGCTCCAACTCCAGACTCCGCCGCATCCAGATTGCATTTACTGCGCTCCGGATTTAGACGGGTTCCAATTTAGCGACGCACGCCCACCAGAAAGGTCACTTCGATGGCTGACGATCTCTTCCCGCTCGGCAAGGACAACACCCCCTATCGCAAGATCAGCGATGACCACGTCTCGGTCGACACATTCAAGGGCCAGGAAATCCTGACGGTCGAGCCGGAAGGCATCCGCCTGCTTGCCGAAGCTGCCTTTGTCGATATCAACCACCTGCTGCGCCCCGGCCACCTGAAGCAGCTCGCCTTGATCCTCGATGACCCCGAGGCAACGGACAATGACCGCTTCGTCGCCTACGACCTACTGAAGAACGCCAATATCGCCGCCGGCGGCGTGCTGCCCATGTGCCAGGATACCGGCACGGCGATCATCATGGGCAAGAAGGGCCGCCGGGTCTGGACCGAGGGCGGCGATACGGCAGCGCTTGCCCGCGGCGTCATGGATGCCTATGAGAAGAAGAACCTGCGTTACTCCCAGCTGGCGCCGGTCAAAATGTTCGAAGAGAAGAATACCAAGAACAACCTGCCGGCCCAGATCGACATCTATGAGGAAGGTACCGACGCCTACGAATTCCTCTTCGTCGCCAAGGGCGGCGGCTCGGCCAACAAGACCTTTCTCTATCAGGGCACGCCTTCGTTGCTGACCCACGACCGGATGATCGACTTCCTTAAGGAGAAGATCCTGACGTTGGGGACGGCGGCCTGTCCGCCCTACCATCTGGCGATCGTCATCGGCGGCACCTCGGCCGAGATGAACCTGAAAACCGTGAAGCTCGCCTCGACCCGCTATCTCGACGAGCTGCCGACCGAAGGGTCCGAGAGCGGCCACGCCTTCCGCGACATCGAGATGGAGAAGGAAATCCACAAGCTGACGCAGCAGATGGGCGTCGGCGCCCAGTTCGGCGGCAAGTATTTCTGTCACGATGTGCGTGTCATCCGCCTGCCCCGCCACGGCGCCTCGCTGCCGATCGGCCTCGGCGTCTCCTGTTCCGCCGACCGCCAGGCCAAGGGCAAGATCACCCGCGACGGCATCTTCATCGAGCAGTTGGAAAGCGATCCGTCGAAATACCTGCCCGAGATCGACGAGGCGAAACTGTCGGAGTCGACCGTCCATATCGATCTCAACCAGCCGATTGCCGAAGTGCTTGCCGAGCTGTCGAGGCATCCGGTCAAGACGCGCCTGTCGCTGACCGGCACCATCATCGTCGCCCGCGATCTTGCCCATGCCAAGATCCGCGAGCGGCTGGAAAAAGGCGAAGGCATGCCCGAATACCTCAAAAACCACCCGGTCTATTACGCCGGTCCCGCCAAGACGCCGGCCGGTTACGCCTCCGGCTCCTTCGGCCCGACGACCGCCGGCCGCATGGATAGTTACGTCGACCAGTTCCAGTCCTTCGGCGGTTCGATGGTGATGCTCGCCAAGGGCAACCGTTCGCGCGCCGTGCGCGAGGCCTGCAAGAAACATGGCGGCTTCTACCTCGGTTCGATCGGCGGACCCGCCGCCCGTCTCGCCCAGGACTGTATCCGCAAGGTCGAAGTGTTGGAATATCCCGAACTCGGCATGGAAGCGGTCTGGAAGATCGAGGTCGAAGACTTCCCCGCCTTCATTGTCATCGACGACAAGGGCAATGACTTCTTCCAGGAATTGAACCTGGGGTAATTGGCAGGCGCCATCCGAAACCCGGCCGATTTTCTACCGCAGCGCTGCGTTCGAAATATCCGCCGCCTTCACCACGTCACCGTCATCGACCCTCGCCAGGATTTCCGTCCGGAAAGCGCGGGCGAGGACGCCGCTATGCTCCAGCAGCAAGACGCTTACGGTCATGACGGCGATGGTGAGGATCGCGAAAGAAATATGGAGAGACGATTCCATGATTTCACGCCTGAATTTGCAGGCTGCGACCGGGACCGCGGTCGGGAAGTATCGTTGCAAAATACCCATTCTGAAATACCTGACGGCCAAAACCAAATGTCGACAAGATAAATACGTCCCAAACACAGAGAAGAACTGTAAGTTTTTCAGACATACGTTCCCGTTCAGCGGGCATGCATTGTCCCGCTAAAAATACGTTTTCCGGTGGAAAATCATAGGCCTGATTGAAGTATTGCCGCCTTGCGAAGTTGTCTTATGTAATCTTTGGTATATGTCGCTTTAATCTTTTCCCAAGGAATTTAAGCTAACAACTAAAATATTGCCTTCGAATATATGAGGAGTATCGCCGGATGAATACGGCTGTCGCGCCCAAGGTGCAGGTTCCCGATGTCGCGGGCCAGATCACCTATGCCATGCGCTCGATGGGCGTTGCGCCGATACCGCGCAATTACGAACTCTTCTACGAAGCCTATATCGGCTCGAATCCGGCGCTCACCCGCGAGCTCGCCGCACTCGGTGCCCAGGCGACGCAAGCCGAACTCGACGCGCTCGGGGCGCAATATTTCACCAGCAATCCGGCCCGTGTCGTCGACGACGCTCATAGCCGCATATCAGGCGAACTGGATGGCCTGCTGCGGGTCCTGAGACAGGAGCAGAGCTCGCTGGAAAGCTACACAAGACTGCTCGGCGAGACGCATAAGCGCATCACCTCGAAGAGCAATGCCAGCGTCGAGCTGATCGAAAACGCCATCGAACTTTTGAGCCAGGCGACCGGCGACACCATGGCGCATGGCGAACGCACCGTCGAGGACGTCGTCCAGCGCTCGCAGGAGATGGATCAGGTCCGCAAGGAACTCGACGAATACAAGCGCATCGCCAACACCGATTCGCTGACGCGCCTTTCCAACCGCCGCGCTTTCGACGAGCGCCTTGCCGCCGTCTTCAACAATCCGGGCATGCGGCCGGTAACGGCGCTGCTGCTCGCCGACATCGACAACTTCAAGAAGATCAACGACACCTACGGCCATCCGGTCGGCGACAAGATCCTCGCCACCGTCGCCTCCGTCATCCGCAGCAACGTCCGGCGCGACGTCTTCGTCGCCCGCGCCGGCGGCGAGGAATTCGCCCTCATCATTGACGGCAATACACCGGAGGAAATCACGGCGATCGCCGAGCGCATCCGCCGCACGCTGGAAACAACCCCGTTCAAGAATTCCCGCACGCGGGTGAACTACGGCCCGATCACCGTCTCGATCGGCATCTGCATGGCCTCCAGCGCCGAAGATGCCGGCGAACTCTACAGCAAGACCGACATCGCCCTTTACGGCGCCAAGAATGCCGGCCGCAACTGCACCATCCTCTATCAGGACGGCATGCAAAAGGATTTCACCAAAAGCTGGCTGATCTACAAGAGCTGAGGCAATTCCGCGCCACGGGCGGTTTTACCACATCGTCTTCGCCGCGCGTCCCGGCCATTCCCGGTCGTAGGTCTCCTGATCGAAATCGCCGACGGCGGCCTTCAGCATCTGTCCCGGCGTCGGCAGGCCTGCCGGATCGGCGAAGCGTTCCGCATTCCACAGCTCTGCCCGCATCACCGCCCGCGCGCATTGGAAATAGACCTCGTCGATCGAAATCACCACGACGGTGCGCGGATGTTTGCCGTCCATCTCGAAACTCGAAAGCAGCGCCTCGTCGTCCGAGACGACGCCGCGGCCGTTGATGCGCATCGTCGTGTTCGAGCCGGGGATCAGGAACATCAGCGCAAGCCTGGGATCGCGTACGATGTTGGAGAGTGAATCGACGCGGTTGTTGCCGCGCCAGTCCGGCAGATGCAGCGTTTCGTCGTCGACGACGCGCACCACCCCGCCGAGATCGCCGCGCGGCGAACAGTCGAGCCCCTCGGGCCCGACGGTCGCCAATGCGGCAAAAGGCGAGATCTCGATCATCTCACGATAGAGCGGGGTCAATTGTTTGGTCACCTTGGTGAGGGAGGCCGGCGACAGCCCGGCGCCATAGATCGTATTGAGCTCTTCGATGCTGCTGATGATTTTCATGAGGCGTCCCGCCGCGGCTTGATATCGGGACGGACGCTACAATGCCGCGCGCCTTGCCGGAAGCTCAAAAAGCGGAATGATTGCAGCATCTTTTTTGATGCTTTCGCCGGCTTCCACGTCCACGCCGCCTTCGAGAAATGCCGCGATCGCGCCGAGCACGGGGGCCGCCGCGACGATGCGCCGGTGGCCGAAGCCGTTCGCCCATAGCAGTCGCACGCGCGGACCCGCCGCACCATAACGCCTGGCATGGGCCGGCGACACCTCCTTATCGTCCTCGGCATGAATGACCAGCACCGGCCGGCCGATCGCGCCGGCGGTTTTGCCGGCGTCGAACTCCTCGAGTCTCCGACCGGTGACCCGATGAACTTTCTTCTCCAGCGCCGCCTGCGCGGCAGGGCGAAGGCCCATCATCCTGCCGAAATCGGCAAACAGCCAGGCCATTTCGCTCGGCGCGCCGATCAGCACCAGTCGCTCTGAGGTGACAGGCGGCACGCCGGGCAGCAGCCCCGCCGCCGAGACCATCAGCGCCGCCCCGCCGAAGGAATGGCCGATGACCGCATCGAATGCACCGAAGCGCTGCTCGGCCGCCGCAATCGCCCCGACCGCAAGCCCCATATGCAGAAAGCGTCCGCCCGCCCGCCCGTGGCCGGGAAAATCGAGCGCCACCACCTCGGCACCCGTTGCCGAAAGCATCGAAATCAGCTCGGCCATGTAGACGGCGCTCGAGCCCCAACCATGCGTGACGAGATAGCGCTTGCGCTGACCGATCGCTCCGCCGTTCAGCCGATAGGCATGGGCTTTGGCGCCGCCGGCAAGCCTGAGGGTGAAGCGCTCGGCGCCGGCAAGCCGGGCTGCGCCGGCGGCATGCGCCGCCTTCGCTTTCTCTCCCTTCGGCCGCGGCGATGGTGTGCGGCAGAACAGCCGGAATGCCGCCCTGCCCGCCAGATCAGCCGAAATCGCCTGCAGAACCGAAAAGCCGAGGCGGGTGACCTCAAGCGCAAAATTTGCCATAGTGAGAATCCAAAAGACTGTTCAACACTGAACAATAAAGTACAACGATGAACAAAAATCAATCCCTTCCCTGGGATCATCCGCGTTTTCGCAGCTGGATTGCGGTGGCGCGCGCCTGCCAACTGATGCAGCAGTCACTGTCCCGCTCGCTTGCCGATCTCGACATCAAGCCGCCGCACCTCGACATTCTCGTCAACCTCTATCGTTTCGAAGGCATCTCGCAGCAGGAGCTGGCGCGCAAGCTGCTGGTCGGCCGCTCCAATATGAGCATGCTGCTGCCGCAGATGGAAAAACGTCGGCTGATCGAGCGGCGCGGCGACGCACGCGACAAGCGCGTGCTGCGCCTCTATCTCACCGGCGAAGGCCGCAGGCTGACCGAGGCGGCGATGGCGATCCAGACCGATCTCATCGAACGCACGCTCTCCGACGAGCCGATCGAACAATGCATGGCGACCGCCACCTCGATGGAGCGCATCATCGCGACACTGCTCGAGGATCTGCGCGACGATGATTAATGCAGCGTCGGAGCTGCCGCCGTACCCGTCAGCGAGCGGTATTCCCAGGCGGCGACGATGATCAGCACCAGCGTCGCCAGAATGCCCAGCAGATAGATCTGGATGAAGGGCGCCGCGAAGGCGAACAGGATCAGCAAAACGAGGCCGGCGAGATGCGACAGCGGCAGCTGGCCGCTGGTCGCGCCCTTGAACCAGAGATTGCCGATCAGGAACAGGCCGGAGCCGCCGAGCACCGCCGCGGCAATGCCGAGATCGCCGGTCTCGTGCGGATGCGAGAACATGAATTCGACCGCCACCGCATGCACGATGATGCCGGCGAGAATCGGGATATGACCATAGGTGAAGGCCTGCCGCGCTAAGCTCCCCGGCGTTGCCTCATGTTCGATGCGGTGGGCGGCGCGCTGGTGGCCGAAGCGGAAATACAGCCACCACATGGCGACCGTGCCGACGAAACCGGTGACGAAGACGATGCCGGTCAGTCCCGAAACCGGCAGCTCCGAAAAGGTGCGGCCGGAAACAAGGATCGCCTCGCCGAGGCAGATGATGACGAAGAGCGCGCAGCGCTCGGCCATATGCGCGCCGGAAACATCCCAGTCGCTTGGCCTCGAGCGCCCGAGCCCGGGCACGGCAAACCCGGCAGCCGGCCCCGCATATTCGATGGCGAGCGCGATCACCCAGGCGATCAGTCGGGCCTCATGCTCGAGCAGCCCGCCGGCAATCCAGAAGACGCCGGCCACCACGAGCCATGTGGTGATGCGGATGAAATTCAGCGTATTGGCGCGGTCGACGCGCGTCATCGCATAGGTCGCAAACAGCGATCGCCCGACCTGCATCGCCACATAGGCGCCGGCAAACAGCAGCCCCTTGTCGCCGAAAGCCCCGGGAATCGAGGCTGACAGGAGCAGCCCGAGCATCATCAGCGCCACCAGCATGCCGCGCACCGGCATCTTGTCGGGATCGAGCCAGTTCGTCACCCAGGTGGTGAAGATCCAAATCCACCAGACGGCAAAGGTCATCAGCGCCGCTTCTACAGCACCAAGCGGCGTATAGTGGGCGGCGAGCGCGTGCGAAAGCTGCGAGATCGAAAAGACGAAGACCAGGTCGAAGAACAGCTCGAGGAAGGTCACCTTGCTGCCGCTGGCACTCCCCTTGGCGCGCAGCCAGTTTTTTCCCGTTTTCGTCATATCGCCCCCGATATTTATAAAATTTCAGCGTGAAGTCAGCGCGGCTTTTCCGCCGTGTCGCGGCTCATGCCCTTTCCCCTGAGCTCGTCCTCATAGGCAGAAAAAAGCTCAGCGCCTCGTTCGCCGAGTTCGCGCAGATAGGTCCAGGTGTAGATGCCGGTATCGTGCATGTCGTCGAAGCCGATCCTGACCGCGTAATTGCCGGTCGGCATCATCGAAATGATCGCGACATTGCGCTTGCCCGGCACCGTCACCTTCTGCCCCGGCCCATGCCCCTGCACTTCGGCCGAGGGCGACAGCACGCGCAGCATCTCAGCCGAAAGGTCATAACTCTGGCCGTCGTTGAAGGTCACCACCAGCCGCTGCCTGTCTTTCGAGACGCGGAGTTCGCTCGGCCAGATATCGCTCATCATTTTGTCCTCTTCTCATGCGAGGAGTAGGCGCTGATCTTTTTCAGCGCAAGCTGAAATTGGAATGCGCGCGCAGCCTGTTTCCCTTGACGCGACAATAGCATATGCCCACATTGAAGAGAGCACGGAGATACAGGTGAACACCAGAGTTGGAACGATAGGCGCTGCATCGCCACTGGCGGCGGATGCGCATCCGATGATCGACCCCTTCGGCCGGGCCGTCACCTATCTCCGCGTCTCCGTCACCGACCGCTGCGATTTCCGCTGCACCTATTGCATGGCCGAAAACATGACCTTCCTGCCGAAGAAGGACCTGTTGACGCTGGAAGAGCTCGACCGGCTCTGTTCCGCCTTTATCGCCAAGGGCGTGCGCAAGATCAGGCTGACCGGCGGTGAGCCCCTGGTGCGCAAGAACATCATGTATCTGGTTCGCCAGCTCGGCGAAAAGATCGGCTCCGGCCTCGAGGAGCTGACGCTGACCACCAATGGTTCGCAGCTCGCCCGCCATGCCGAGGAGCTTTATGATTGCGGCGTGCGCCGCATCAACGTTTCGCTCGATACGCTCGATCCCGACAAATTCCGCAAGATCACCCGCTGGGGCGATTTCGCCAAGGTCATGGAAGGCATCGACGCCGCGCAAAAGGCGGGGTTGAAAATCAAGCTCAATGCGGTGGCGCTCAAGGATTTCAATGACGCCGAGATGCCCGACCTCCTGCGCTTCGCCCATGGCCGCGGCATGGACTTGACCGTCATCGAAACCATGCCGATGGGCGAGATCGAAGAAGACCGTACCGACCAGTACCTGCCGCTCTCGAAGCTGCGCGCCGATCTGGAGAAGCAGTTCACTTTGACGGATATCGATTACCAGACCGACGGCCCGGCCCGTTATGTCAGGGTCACCGAAACCGGCGGCCGCCTCGGCTTCATCACGCCGATGACCCATAATTTCTGCGAGAGCTGCAACCGCGTCCGCCTCACCTGCACCGGCACGCTCTATATGTGCCTCGGCCAGAACGACGCCGCCGACCTGCGTTCCGCCCTGCGCGCCACCGAAGACGACGCCCTCCTCCATACTGCCATCGACGAAGCCATCACCCGCAAACCAAAGGGCCACGACTTCATCATCGATCGCACGCATAACAGGCCGGCCGTGGCCCGGCATATGAGTGTCACCGGGGGGTGAGACGCGGTCCCGCGACGCGGGAGCGATCGATCCGGTGAATCGATCGCAGCGTCGAACGCCCTGAGCCCAAGCGAAGGGCCAGGCCGCAATCGAACTCTGCGTGCAAGTTGGCGAGAACACCTACCCCACCCTCCCTCACCAAGTCAGTTTATTCGAGTGCGATCATTATTTCATTTTGCTGCCGCAAGGCGTCTCTGACACGGGCGTTTGCGATGGTTATGATCTTGCGCATGATGGCGGTGAGCGCAACAC
>Ga0123341_1001799_pt1 | contig 16788 bp, 5 predicted proteins | sample Turbeapinknodule_FD_89959 | JGI IMG/M metagenome (GOLD analysis project Ga0123341, IMG submission 89959) | Root nodule microbial communities of legume samples collected from Mexico - Turtle bean Mexico pink nodule | ecosystem: Host-associated > Plants > Roots > Nodule | place: Mexico: Nepantla...
ATATATATATATAATGTGTGTGTATGCATGTCGTTTACTGAGTTTGGTTTTGTCCTCTTACAGCTATATGATGGCCTCTAAATATAGATGTCCATTTGAATGAATGCATGTGATTTAACAAATCCCTATTCTTTTGACCAACCCCATGAACATGCCTTTCTATTTGATCATACATGCCCATGCATATATTATTTGATGGATCAATATACCTAAAATAACCATTTCTTAAAAAAAATAAAATTATCAGCAAACAATTAAATACTATTTCTTCAAAACTATGAACTAATGAATTTGTTGCCTCCACTAGTGGCTGCATATGGACAAACTCATCAATTTCACCTCTTTGAGTTAATTTAGAGTTAATACTAATTAAATGCTCTCTAATTAACGGTTAGTGTTAATTCTAGTTTCGTTTTAAACAAAAATTGGAGCATAGTGTTCCCTAATATTATTCTTTCTTCAATCTAAATGGTTCATAGTACCTGTTTCAATAAATTTATTCATAAACCTTTCTAACAAAGAAACATATTTTTTTTTAAAATTAATTTATATACATTTTTTTTTAAAATATGCAACTACAGATTAGCTTAAACATAAATTATTTTATTTTTGAATAAATTTATTTTATTTATTCTTATTTTTATTTTTATCTCTTCAAATGTTTTAAAGAAATTTATCCAAATGAAAAGAGAAATTTATGTATTTGTATCAATAAAATTTCTTTTTATGTATGATAAAAATTTCATAATTATGGTATAATTATGGTATGCAAGGTAATTAATCGGGAGTTTCATCCTATTGAAAAACAAAATTGTATTTGTAGGAGCCAAATAAACCACAAATTATTTTACATTGTTGATTGATTGGATGATTAATTACGCTAAAGAGCAAACAAATGATTCTGATAACATCCTAAATATTAAAGTAACATCCTTATAAATTCGGATAACACTATGATAAATTCTTTCGAATTGATTGATTTATTAAAGATACATAGGAATACGATTCATGAATAAAATAGTTAACTACTGAACACTATAAATAAGTCTTTTATACAAAAGTAAGATACTTTTTTATCAATTACATCATACACTCTTAATGTACCGTACTAAATTAATAATCGAAGAATCTTATGCAGATTAACTCTCGATCGAACACCAAATAGAGTTAAAGAGTATGAGGGAGAGAATACAAAAAGTGCAAAGGAGGAGTGATGGAGATATCAAAGACAATTATTACTACCAGCTCTAGTTCCATACTATCTAGATCCTTTTAATCTATACAATTACAAAAACAAAAAAAGTCTATCATTTTACTATTTGATAAAATTCACATTATTTCTTGTTATAATTCACACGTCCATAATTAATGGATGACAAAGAATTATAAACCTTAATTAGGTTTTTTTTATTTCTTTATTTGATAATAGATCAAATTATTTTTTAAAATCAAGAACACGGGTCAATTTATCTTTAAAATTACAAAGTGTTAGTGTAATCTTTGAAATTATTACTAAACAATAAACTACTTTAGTCTCTAAAAGTATAACAATATTTTAATAAGTTAAGAAACCAAAATAATATCTTAATAAAATTTCAAAAATTAAATTAACCAACATTAATAATCTCATGGTATTTCTTTTTCTTTTCTTTCGGTGCTAGACAATATATCCGTTGAACGAAATAGCATGATGATTTGTTTTTAAAGTGCCTAAATGGAGCAATTAATCAAATAATTAAACCAAACTGCATGAAAGCCTTTTTCTCTTCAAAAGCAACACTCCACAGAAAGCTTCCACTTTTGGGAAAAGTTGGATGCAAAGAGAAAGGGAAACAAAGAAATGAAAAGTGAAGCAATGTGGTAAAAGTATACGAGTGCAAGCTTTTAGTGAAGGAAATAAAACAATGGCCACGTACCAGTGATCATGCATACGTTAAAGCATTAGTATAAATGCATATATGATTTTGAAATCATAATAACAATAAATATTTTTATCTTTAATCCAGATGAAATATTATAATAAAATAACAAAATCAAACTAAACTTAACCTAAAATTATTATAATTATATAATTAAAACTTGTATTACTTATCTTAAATATCATGCACATATAAAGTGACAATCCACTGCACAGGAAAACTTGTCAAAACAAGAAATGTTACAGCATTTTGTAAACAAGATTAACTATAATGATTATGACTTCATTTAAAGTTAATAAAATCAGATATTTTAAGTTATTTTCAATACTTATATGAATTAGCAATTACTTGATCATATTCTGCTTTAGTTTAAGAAAAAATGTTTCTCCTCTCATGACATAACATTTTGATGCTCCTGTTTGAAGGAAAAGAGAACTAACATGGAAAGCTGCATCAAGCTTTCTGCGTTTTTTTTCTTTCCTTTTTGGATTCTGTATTCCTATTATAAGAAAAAGAAACCACTTTAGGAAATGGGGATGAAGGGTGCAGCTAAAGGCTGCATCAATCTTTCTGTTGTATCAATTGTTTTGAAAAATTACGTTTGTGGTCTTTTTTTTCATACCTTAGAAATTTAAATTAGGAAAAAACATTGAAATGTATGTGTTTTTTTTTCAGTAAACTACATTTTATTTTTCCTAACTTCTTAATTGAAATTCCACATGCACGTAATATACCACTAGATTATACAACCATTTAACATGGATAGTTATATTTAATAATATTTGTAATAATTTACGTATGAACATGGCTAGAATGAATTAGGTTTATAACTCTTACGTGAAAAATGGAATAACAGAAGTCAACATGTGACCTCGATGAATCTCAAGTCATCATCATATTGCGCAAGGAATTGAAGTTGGTTCAGTGGATTTTCTTTTCTCTTAAATCTTGTGAACCAGTTGTTGAATGAATCATTTTGTTATTGAAGAAACAAAATAAAATAGACGTAAACTTCAGCTGGCACGCAATATTAAACAGAATTAGGTGAGGGTATAACGCAATGCAATATTCATGGATTTGCCATTGGTCCACATGACTCAAATATTATTTTCCTTCCTATGCTACCACCATAATGCCCTACTCACTTTCTCACATTTCATGCTTCTATTAAAACCAGAACATGCTCTTGAAAATTCAGAACTAATTTTTTCTTCTTTGTGTAGATATAAAATGGCTCATTGTCACTTTTGCATTAGTCTCAAGTGCATAGCTTCAAATATTGCCAAGTAGTTTCTGCTCAAAACGTCATGTCAGGAAGTCGACAAAGGCTTCTTAGCTTATGACAAAACATGAGAGGAAAAAGAAGATAAACCACTCTCGAAATCAATCCATACTCACCTGTCTCATAGAATACGAATTCTGATGTTAAATCAAATTTAACTTTAGTCACACAATCAAAATACTATATACCATACAAATACATGTTAAAAAGAATAAATTTTGAGCGCACAATAAAAAATAAACTCATCCATATATAATTGTATACTCAAGATTAACTATTTTTTACCTCACTGAATACTGAACATGCTTACATGTACATGTATAAAACAAAAAGTAAAACCAAAACATGAAGCAGTAACAAATGTGAAGGTAAGCACAAGCTGCATTACGTGTAAAGTTCCACTTCAGTGCTAGAGTCTCCATTACTAGAGGGGTTCAGTTGGTAAGAAAAACACTGATGAGGTATGTGACACCCATGTGCATGAGGATTCCACACACCCCATTAAGTTTTCTCTCTTCTACTAGATCCAACCAGAGAATGAAGAGACTCCTAACTCTTCCATTACGGATGAGTAACAAGCAGATCCACTCTCCAAGTACAACAATTTTTGTCATTCATATTTTACATTCAATTTACTGTCAAATAACTATACTAAGTCGTACTTATTACAATACAAGCCCCAATACAAAAAATGATATGATAAAACAGACTCGCTATAACTTTAAATTGACAACACTCAAAGAATCATACAAGAAACGCGAAGCTGGCCTGATCTTCGTGCCCCTAGTGTTTTATCCTAGGAATGAAAGATCAAGTTACAAAAGAATATTATGACAAAAGAGTCTGTTTTAACTATGCAATTTGAAATATGTAAGGTGGATGGTATCACTTATTAGACCACTGAAATTCTATTTCTAGATTCCGTGGCGGCCCACTTTTACTTTGAGGCAACAAAGCGTACTCTCCTGCTACTGATCCAAGCATTACCACTCGATCAATTTGGATTGTTACTTTTCCAAATTTACTCTGTCAACAAATCACATCAGAGGGGTTAAACATGTACTGAGCAAACAAGTCTTAAAGACACTGGTTACGGAACCATGACAAGAGGTATATAATTAAAAATGTTAATTATGTTAAAAATATAAAATTCTTTTAATAATGAGACCTGGAAACAACACATTTAAAGATGAATACACTGCTTCGTTTACTACATGTTTTTGCACATTTACCTTTCCCACTTTGCTCTTATTTTTGCAAGAGATATGAAGCTTCTGGCCTTTGGGAGGACTCTCAAAGGTCCATGAAAAGCTCTCATCCCACTCCGGATTAGGTCCAGTTGAAACCACCTGTCACCCCATTATCAAGGATATTAGTAGTGCAGTATATTCATTTTTGCATTACAGAATACACTATGACGTTATAATAAGAAATCCACAGTTTTTATATACATTCGGCCAAAACCACAATTGCCAAAACCACAGTTTTTATATACAATGCTCTTTGCATTCAACAAGATTAAGCTCTTGCATGTACATCTTGAAACTCAAGAAGGTCAAAATAGTTTACAATTAGGAAGTGGCATTAGATAGAATGCCCAAAATCAAGGAACCAGTAAAATTGCAAAACCAACAATTAAGAAAAACCTACGCTAACAGGGCAGATTTATTTTTTTGACAAAAAGGGACATGCAAAAAGGGCCAGAAAAAAATTATTTTGATAGTGAATAAATTATTCTGCCAATGCAATATGTAGCAAAACCTCAGCAGAATAGGTAGATGATCAACAAATGTTCTTCTAGGAAACAGCTCAAAACATGTAAATCCTAATTGAGTATTTCTGGTATAGGCATGATTTGCAGTTAGAAAAGGCGGCTAATATCAAGTGATTGAAGGGTTAAATTTGTAGATGACTGGCATGGAGAACAAAACCCAAATTTACTTTTACACCCAATCTCACTGGATTCTACTGCATACACAGACAAAACCAAGTAGCCCCCTCTTCTCCCCTAATAACAAAATACAAAAGATTCAAAGTTAATAGGAAAATAAGAAATCATAAATATAAAAAAAAATGACCTGGGTTTGCCTTGGGGGAGTGTTGCCAAGTGTAAGCTTGCAGTAAACACTCGGATTTCCAACAGATTGCTTCATGTTGTTACCACGTTTGATGATCACTACCAATGTTCCTGGCAAACACTGCAATAAAAATTCTGCTTTCTCCTGAAACCGAGGTGGCCCAGACTGGATCAAGTACTGCAGCAATGGAATAGCATCTGCAGCTGCAATTGACTGAGCTCTAGAAACTTCAGCTGGGCATGCTGACCAAGCTTGTCTGAGCAGGAAAAGTGCATCCAATGCTGCTTCCTGACAAGCTTCTGAACCTGTCTTTAAGGCTGTAACCAGATGGGGAATGCTAAGTGTCGCTGGTTCAGTTGCTCTAAGTCTTGGGAAGTTGCTAAATAGAGAATTTAAGGCTCTCAGATACTCGTCATTCACAGTTCCAGAAGCCCATAAATCTTTTTCAATAGCAGCTATAAGAACACAAAACCTTAGTTAGAAATAAAAAGTGGGGAGGGGGAGATGTGTTTCTATTTAAATGAATCACCATTGTTCATCAATCAATTCTGTGGAAAAACTGAAATCTATAATTGTTAAAGTTAAATTAATTGAATACTTAATAAAGCAACAAGTGCCTAATTTTGCTACAAGATTACATAAGCAAAGCTACAGTCATGTTTTTAAATTTAATGATAGGTTGAAGTTCAGAGGACACAGGTTCTATAATTTATATGTTTCCAACCATAAAATTAGGTGCACGATCATAAAAATTAGATCTTCTATTACTCGTAAGATTTATCCACTTCTTCATCTGTAATTTATTTGATGAACTTCACTTATTTTATTGAAAAGCTTTTAGAAACCAAGCTATGGCTTGGCTTGTGAGAGTGAGGCAAAAATAATTTACCATGTTCAATGTACCATAACGTAAAAAAAACACATTTTTATGTCAATTTGTTTAACAAAGATAGCATTTCCTTTGGTGTATTTTTAACTTGCCCAAAATATTTAATATTATGTTTTAAATATAACTAAACCAACATAAAATTATCACCAGAGTTGCTCACAAAGACTCGTCACTTATATCCACTCCTACTTTTAAAGAACTTATTATTATTCTTGTTTAAAAATCAGTTTTGTTCAGTTTCTAAAACATTCATTATTCAAATTTACTCCAGCACCAAGGCTACCTCTTCTACAAAGTAAAATGAGGGCATGCTATCATGCAGCTTTTTTTAGAAATTCTGAAAGAAAAAGTAATAAATGTTTCAAACAGCCAGGTAGTGAACTTGCAAGATAAGCAAAGAAAAACGCACCAGTTATGGCTCTGACTGTTTCACTAGAAGCATACTCTTGAATAGTGTTATTTGAGAAGAGAAGTTTAACAAACATTGCAGCCTGAACTGATGTTTCTGGATTACTTGAACCTATCAGATCCAGTACAACCTGAACACCACCAGCCTCTGCAACTGCTCTCCTATTTGATCGACTGTACATCACAAGATTCTGCAAAGCACATATGGCTACAACTTTCATTTCTTCTGTTGGTTGGTCTTCAAGAACATTTACTAAAGCACGACAAGCTGAAACTGCATCACTTGTTCGAGCAAGACCCTCATTTTGAAACAGATCCCCAAGAGCCAAAGTTGCCAATAACCTTGCTTGCTGAGCTTGAGTTTGTGGGTCCAAAAGGTACTGCGATAATGGTATGATAGCTGATTTTGTTACTTTTGTTTCTCGAATCTTTACATTGTTCAGCAATACTTCTAAAAGCCTTGCAGCAGTTTCCTCACACTGATGAGATCGCAGGAGCTCCAAGAGAGCCTCTATAGCTCCACTTTCTGACATAGCTTCTGCACTAGTTCCATCATCATTTTCTAGCACCAGAAGAGCATTTAAAGCACCAACAACCGTGCTCTCGGAGCCAGATCGAAGCAACCTTACCAATACAGCAATAGGCACTTCCAAGTAGAATTCAGAGCTAAACTGCAGAATACTTGACAAAACAGAGGCAGCAGACTCCCATAAAGCATGAGGAAGAGAAGGATCAGCTTGCAATATCACTTTGGAAATTTCAATAACACCACCCTCCTTAGCAATTTCGTTTGGCCATGTTAGTGCAATACTAACAAGGGCTTTTACAGCTCTCTGTTGCAATATGTGTATACCAGAACCAAGAACTCGAATGAGAGGGCCAATTGCTTGCTGTGTCACGGGATCCTTCTGAAGGCGTTCTTCAAGAAGTAGATGTGAAAGAAGCTCAGCAGCCAATTGTTGCACTGCTGAAATTGGAGAATCAAGCAAAGGGATAAGTGGTTCAATAACTTGACGAGAAGTTAATGAATGGTCAGCACGACACTTTGGATGTTCTAAGATATTAACCAACACCTGCAATGCACTGTGCTGTCCATCTGGCCCAAATTCCTGCCTTGTCAGTAACAAAAACAATGGTTCAACCACTTTAGCAGCAGATGTACCTTTAGCTATGCTAGTATTATTAGTCAATATACGCAACAATTCTGCAAAAGTAGCACATAGATAATCAGGTGCTTCATGTAAGATGTCAAGTACGCTTTCAATAACTCCAGCTTTCACCATTTCCATTTTACAAGCAGGCCTGTCTTTTCCCAACTTGACTAGAGCTCTGGAAATGGCCTCATGTAGTATATAATTCGTACCAGACAGTAGGCCAACTAGAGGAACAACTGCACCATGTGCAGCAACTAATTCAGCCAGTTGCTCATCATCAACAAGTCTATCCAGTGCCCGGACAACTGAAATATGAGCTGGACTGAACTCAGATACCAGGAGAGAGACAAGAGGTTCAACACAACTTGCAGCAGCTGCTGTGGACCGAATCCTTGTATTTCCAAAGAGAGCACAACATAATTCAGCAGCATCCCCTTTCAGGTCCATTGAAGAATTTGATGAAAGGATCCTACAAAGAACTTCCACTGCATTTTTCTCAACATCTGCAACAGCAAGAGCTCTTGATGGATTTTCACTCAGTAACCCCACTAATGCAGCAATTGCAGCATGCTGCTCCTTTTCTGAACCAGTACTGAGAATCTCCACCAATGGTTGAACAGCCTGCCGAGCAATCTCTGCATTTCTGATGTGATCAGCAGAAAACAAACTTTCCAAGGCTTTTGCAGCACTATACCTTGCACCTCTTCCTCCTAAACGTAGCACAGCTACAAGTTGAGCAACAGCACCAAATGCTGATTCATGTCTTCGTATTTCAGCACTGCTAAACAGAATTCCTAGCAGATCTGTAGCAGCTTCTTCAGTTGCATCTTGTGGACTGAGTGAAAGATACTTCGTAAGTGCCTCTAAGGCCCCAGACTCCACCATTACACTCATATTTGAAGGACAATCTTTACTGAGCTGAGTCAAAAGTACAAGTGCCAAAAATGGTGCCCCAGGACGATCTGGAATTGGTTTGAGCAGATCAACTAAGGCAGGTATAGACTTCCGAGAAGTGGCTCCAACTCTTATGTCTTCAACTCGAAACAACCTCTCAAGAGCCACTTGATCAGGATAACGCACCAGAGAAAATTCCTCTGACAATTCCAGAAGATCCTGTATATCAGTATCAGCACAGCCAAGCAAAGAGATAAGTCCACCTGCTGCCCAGAATTTGCCACAGACAGGAGTGTTCCCCTGCTACCATTACAGACAAGACTAGCTATTGATTGTGCAGCAAAATATTTGTTTGCTGATTCCTCTGACTTCAATAAACTGGTAAGTGCAGGTATAGATTTCATAGTTGGATGTGCCCGAATGATATCTCTATTTTGAAATAATATTGCCAACAACAAAGCATGAATCCACATGATTCTATCTTCTTTGTAGTCCATCTGCATGTTCACCATATTGAGCTAACACGGTTTATATACAGAAATAAGTCTCATAACATTGTTTAAGTTTTACAGCAAAGGATGCTTTGAAGTAAAAAGTAAACATTTACAAGGGAAAATTACAGTTTATCTACATGAAATCTTGGTCTAAATCAAGTTTAAAAACATTAACCTCCCTATCTCCTCTTCCCTCTCACCGTGGCCGGGAAATACTAGAAGAAACATAATTTTATAGTGGATAATGATTTAGTTAAAACTGGAAGCAGATAAATCATTAGCCAAACATGTGATAATATTTTTTTTACACGGATTCACCAAACTCAGTACATAACCCTATCCTAACACTTTATTTTCTACTTTTTACCCAAAAAAAATCATTTTGTCTTGAACAGCTTTTCATTCTATAAAGATTTCAGTGTTTCTCCAACCATTATGTTCAATTTCGTAGAAGTGAGAATCGAGAAAATTATCACAGGTAATGTTTCTATCAAAGGGATAAGGTGGGAGATTTTGAAAATTTGCATGAACTTTATAGGATTTTAATTAGCTTTTGGACAATACTTAGGGGGAGCAGAGAGTTAAAGCATGATTTTCCATTTTAAGTATTACTTATGATCAGAATCACATGGACTATCTATTTCTTTGGATTGACGGAAAAGGCACTTAAATACCTGAGAATATTGCGAGAAACAATTTGAGATCCTGTCAATGAGAACATCAATTGCTCCAGCCTCCATTATTGCAATTTTATTTTTTTCATCATTACAAGCAAGAATAGACAATAGCCATAGCGCCAAGTCAACACCACAGATAATGCTAGTGCTAGTGTTGGATTCAGAACTGTTGGCCTCTTCTGTTGTGTGCCTGCATATGCTAATGAGTTCCTTGTTGTCATCATCCAGGTAACCCGAAGAAGGCAGTGCAGAAACAAGAATATCAACTAGAGATCGAATAAGATCGACACACAAGTTCGACGAACTCAGATCCTCCACCAGTCTCTGATGATTTGCTTTAGAAGTACAAATAAGAAGTGCTGCTCCGCCAATTTTGACCTTCACATTTGTGGAACTAATTATTCTTTTAGCTATTGAAGATATGCATCCAGGTGCTGACACAATAGTATCTCCCAAAACAACAGGCTGATCCTTACATAATCGAGATAAAATCTCAATAGTTTTATCCTGCAACATTGGCTCCGAATCAACAATACACAAGACTATTGGGCTTATGCTTTTAGGGAATTCAGCCAAAACAGCACAAGCAGATTTAATATTTGCACTGGTCTCTACCGACCTGGACAGGATGGCAAGTGCTTCTAGAGCCTCTGATGTAGCAACAGATCCATTAACAGCAGAATCTAAGAAAGAGACTAATGCAAGAACAGTTCCAGCACGATTCACACAATCAGTTACAGCATAATCAACATCCCGAGAATGTAGGAGGCGAGCAATTGCTGCTGCGGCATGAGTTTTTCCAGAAATTGTGCCTTCACATAATATTCTAGTAGCAGGTAAGATAACTTCTTCTGCAATAGCTTTCTCTGCAATTTCACCATCTAAAATAAGGTTCGCCAGAGCACATGTGGCCATCTCTGCAACTTCCAAAACTGAAGAGTTTGCTAGTGAAACTAGAGGGGATAATGTATCTCTAGCGATAGCAGCTACATCCCTGTTCTCTTTGATGGAAAGAAATATTGCAGCCATGCAGTGGGAGGACTCAATCAGGATACTTTCAGATTCAGCATTGAGCAATTTCTTGGCTGACAAAAGAGTTTTGACAGCAATGCTACTTTCACGCACATCTTTCCTTGTTTCAAAAATTCCTGCCAGAGCTGATGCAGACTTTGCCTGAGTTTCTTCTCTGGCAGAGCTCAATAATATTATCATAGTATCAAATGCATCGCTGGCAGCACTACCTTCACGTAAAATGTCACTAAGGGGAGCAACAGAAAGCATACTTTTCAAAGCATCCAAAACATAAACCTTAGAATCAGGAAGATCACTAGTCAATAAAGCTGTAAGCTGACTAATGGTTGTAGTATCTGATTTATGAATTAAATGATTTAAAGTCTTTGCAGCAATATCTTTCCCATTTGGGCTTCCATTCTTCAATAGCCACAACAATGCAGGAACAGCATCAGCACTTTCAACACAAGCACGTATATCTTCGCTATGATTGCACAGGTTCTTAAGGATTGTTGCTGAATCTTCCTTTGCTTTTGCTGATCCTGTCTCCAAAATTTGAACAAGTGGAGGTATGCCACCAGCTGCAGTAATTGCCCATTTACTTTCATCATTTTCAAATGATAGAAGGCAAAGCAGGGCAACTGCACACTCTTGCTGCTGTTCTGACGAAAGCCCCAAAAGAGATATCAATAGCTGAACTCCTTCACGGCCCTGAAGTGCACGCCATAGACTGCCTTCACTTTTGCACACTGTCAACAGAGCTTTTATAAGTTCGTCTTGCACTTCATTTACAGCCATTGTTATCAAACCAACTAGCAGATGTTTTGCATCGGCATTTGCAAGTTTATTTGAAAGTACGGAATTTCCATACAAACTAGCAAGCGCTTCAATGGTTCGTTCCTTTACAAGGAAGGGCAAGCGAGGCTCAAATTGTTTGAGTAATGTCTGCTCGACAACCAAAGGATCTGATGCTCTGGTTGATTCAGCCTTGTTATCATATATCATGAGAGCTGATGCCAAAGCTCCTAATGTGTCAGCAATTTGGGTAGGTGAGGTGCATGATTCAAGACTTTGACCAAGGCTAGATATGACGTAAGACAAACCACCAGAGATGTTTGCTAGAGCACTCATAGCATTCTCCTGTAATGCTTGAGCACACTCACCCTGCATGAATTCTTTGGAAGGAGCTATGGTAGCATTGATCAGAGAAGGAATACCATTAGCATTGGCTATCTCTCGCCTTGCCTCTTTGCACTGGGCAGAAAGAGATTTAAGAGCACCAGCTGCTTCAGCTCTAACAGAGTCATCATTACCAGGGCCTAATAGTTTCAGAAGTTGTTTTGTCACCTCCGCTGTCAACACCTTTGAACAAACAGATGCATCCTCCATCATTACAGAAGCAAGTAAATTGCACACATTAGCTAAACTACTGGGCTGTCCTTTTGCCAGTAACTTCACTAATATGTCGACTCCTCCAGCTCGTATAGTTGCATTCCAGAATCCCTCAGTATTGCTGGAGAGATTTTTCAATGCACCAGTCAATAAACCTTCAACTACATTTCCTGCCTTCAGGCCAGTTTTCAGCTGCTCCCAGAGCACTGGTACAACTCCTTCAGTTGAAAATATTTTTGAACCAACATGATCCTTTACACCACCCTGAGAGACAGCATAAATAGTATTTGCAGCAGCAATTTGTCCTTCAGTAGAACTGGACTTTAATAGACTAAGCAATGGAGGAATGCATCCTCCAAGCAAGACCTTGACCCTTAGCTCATTTTCTTTACAAAGGGAGCCCAAGACGGTCGCTGCCTGTATCTTCACATTCAATGAACCAGACCTGAGAAGGGAAACAAGTACTGGAACTGCCTGAGAGTGAGATCCAACAGCACTAAAAGCATTTTCACGCATATCTATAAGCTCCAATAGCTGCCTTAAGGAATATTCTTTCTCCTGCACAGAATAAGAGCTCTGACGCAGCTGCTCAATGCATTGGGCAACACTAGCTAATGTTCCATCTGGATCCTCCATGCTGCTGTTGCGCTCTCTGCAATAGCAACCAGTTAAACATGTAAGAAGCCAAAATTTAGTGAGCACCAATTTGAATGTCCATAGTTCATAAACAGAGCAACCAATGCACATGGTTCTTAGTTCAGTCCCACAGGTTAGACTGTTAGCTTACTTGGCTGCAAGCCGAACAGATACTAACAAACAAATGTATTAAAAATAGGTGTTACAATCATTGACTCTAGCAGCTTTGCAAACAATTAATCAATAATTTTAAGTATTCCTGTGTGACAAACCGACCTAAATCCCATCTTCAGAACAGAATGTGGTGTTGGGGGCTCTGAATCTTGAGTATTCCTATCACCATTTCTTTCCTGCAATCAAAAGAATAAAAATGAAGAATGTTATCTGCTAAGGTATGTTCCGCATCTCTGAAAACATAAAATAAAAGATGGAAAGTAATGAAAATAAACACAATAAAAGGAACCGCATAAAAAGAATCAGACTATGAGCATTTGTTGTTCCTTTTTCCTTTTCACATGCATAAAGCCAGTAATGGATGGATAACTAAGTAATTCAATCTAAAAGAAAGAGATGAAATGGGAAATCAAGCTCTGATGGAAGAGAGATGAATCAATACAGTTTGATTACATTCCTCACGAAGAAAATGAAATTTTCAGAGCACTAAACAAAGAAAAATTGCTGTTTTTTGTTTTCAACACAGATGATTTATTGAGCAAACCCGAGGGAAACCTGAGGAAGTGAAAATCATTCTTCATCAATATAAGGCATCAGCAAAGAACCACGCATCTTAACAAAACCCCTGGGCAGTTAAGTAAAATACACAAACAATTTTATAACCGCCATTCACTTCTTTCCATTTTCTACTTCTGCCCTCCTCCCAGAAGATCTATTCCATAGTTAATTGTGCTACAAAAACCATTACTCACCAAATTCATAATATCCATGAAACTGGACGCACCATGAAGAACCGTAGAGACTGTATTCTAGTGTATCAATTAACATGCTAATCACACATCAACAAAAACAAAAAGTAAACCCTCCACATCTGCACAATTAAATCACATAGTTCCTTTAAACGTCCATGAATGAATGATCCCCAATGACACTTCCCAGAATCGCGAAACGTCTAGCACAAAACTGCAAAACATTGACTGAGCAAAGCAATGGACAGAAAGTATCCAGATGCAACCAAACGTGAGAAAACAAGATCCATAAATAGACTTCCCCCCATGCAAGGACTGACCACGGCACAACACTGCTCACTCATACTGGCACAAGAAAAGAGAAAGATGAAATTGCTGTGAAGAAGAAGGTACCAGATCATTTGCATTGTTGGCAGCGTGTCTCCAAGCGAGTGTGGTGGCCATCGTGGCTTGCGGTTGCTTGAAGGAGTTCAGATCTGGAAGAGTGAAAGCATCAGTGAATTGATGGATTGAGATCGAAAGTAGGAAGTAGCAAACACATGATGGTATGAGAGGAAGCGGAAGATGGTTGAAGAAGTGAAGAATGGAATTGTGAATGGGAATAGGAGTGGGAAGGAATGAGAGGGAGTGAGTTTGGTAGAGGATAAGAAGACGAGAGAAGGAAGATGAGGAACAAATGTAGTTGGTTGCACCTTTTTTTTTATTTTATTAATTTTCACTTTGTGTCTCTATTGTTTGATTGTGTCTTACGTTTTCAACTTTTCGTTAGGAAGTGTCTGTAAGGTGTTTTTGACGATCTCGCCGTCGTCATCGGAGCACCGACAGTGGCAAGTTCAGTTCCAGCTCAAACCTCATTAGCTGACTCACCCACCCGTCGCAGTCAAAATTTGGAGACCAGAGGTTTCATTGTTTTATCCTATGGATATATATTCATTGTTTTATTTTTTTATACACGTTTTTATCAATAATTATAATAAATTTTAAAAGTTAGAAAACACTTTTACATCTGTTCCTGTTAGGGGATGAGACCTAGAGAACTGTTGCAGGCTTCGTCTTCTTCCTTCCTTCAAACAGATTGTTAGGACTTTGCTGTGATCCTTCCGGTCTTCGCGTTACTCCTTCGATTCTTAGTCTCCGATGAATATCAAATGGAAAGGTACCGGCACAAGGCATTCCGACACTCAAGTCAGTAAAGAAAGTGTTCAACACTCGGGTGTTATTTATATTATTTTAATAAACTTACCTTATTAAGTCTGATTAGTGGGATGAATCACACTTATGATTGCATTACCTGATTTTTAATTGTAATTTAACTTCACTGACTTTGATTTGAGTGTTAATGGTTATGTGTGTCGGTCGATCAAACCGGCTATGAAATCTCAGTTAGCTCGATTAGAGAGACCGAGTCTCAATCATACTGTCCAACATGTAATTATAAAACCAACCATATAAGACACCATTAAAGAGTTGTCTCAATTTTGAAGTATCTTCTTCCTTATGCATAGTTCACCATATCCAATTATATTTGTGATTTCATAGACATTAACACACCCTCAACATGGTGAAAAGTGGGACAACGCCACAAAATACTTCAATGTTTGATTTTGGTGCCTACAATGACAGCATTTTAGGATAACATAAAACTATGTCATTATTAGCCACAGAAGACGGACACTGAAGTAGATTAAAAAAGAAGCAAATTATAAAAGCTTGAAAACTTGATTATCACTATTTGTAGAAGTTGAAAAATCAAGTAACAAGTAAACTATATTATATCATGTTAAGCATTTGTTGTTAACATTCCTAAATTAAATAATAGTATATTATAAATCTCAGAAGTTGAAATGTCAGCACTGGGCACCAGTGATTGGAATAGTGGAGTCATTACTGAATCTGCATTTGGAGATCACAAAATAATAAGAAATAAAACATTTGAGGGTTGTTCATTGATAAAATGATTGAAAATACAACCACACTTTCCATTTTATATGCAAAACAAACATGTTCGTTAGCTGGATGGTAAGTTTTGCCATGTGCAGTGTCTTTCTACATTAAAAAAATAACAATGAATTGATTTGCAGTTGTTTTTGTTCCTCATCTTCTTAAATATAGTTTTTAATTTTTACCATTCTGAACAATTAATCTGCTTACAAATTGATATTTATTGAATAACATAATTTACATTTGTCTTTCAAACAACCGAATATTGAAAATTAATTTAAATAACTACATGGAAAAAAGATAGGGAACCTTAAAATCATCTTCACTAGGACTTGTACAAATAAAAAAATGGTATTTTGCTAATGACAGAAACAGGCAGTATCCTGGTACTTCAACTAATTTGGTTGGTAATTAAAAAAATAATGATTCTTAAGGAACTCGTTAAGAAATGAATTAAGAGTACAAAAGTTTAGTAGGATTAAATATATTTTTTTATCTATTGAAAAATTGGTTTTTATTTTTAAATTAAACTTTACATATTGTAGATATTTTAATATGAAAATTATTAAAATAAATGGTTGACATTAATGTTATAATATTATAATATAGCATGAAATATATAAATTTATTTCAATAATTTTCTTACTAAATATTTTTTTTATTTCTTAACAAAGGTTTTTCTCTAATTCTAAATTCGTTTATAACATATTACTAATTGGCCTGCTAGCAAAATAATATTAACTATGTTTATGTTTTTAAAGCATTACTTGTTTGTTTATTTAGATACTTTATTTATCAGATATTCAAAAATGGCAGAAAGGAGAATATAACGTTATTATCAAATTTTCTTCTTCTAAAATTGTGTTGAAGATAGTTGAGTTTAAAATCGTTTGAAACGAACTGAGTTTTTTGCTTTTCAACTTTTGACATATCCAAAATTATTTTCGTCTGTGCAATCTCAAATTAATAACGTAGTTCTGAAAGTTTACATGAAGTTTGTGCATAGAAATTAAGACACATCCAACAAATGAAAGATTTGTGTAACATTTTCTGTGTGCTAATATTCTATTTCTATTATAGAGAAAATCAA
>Ga0123341_1001801_pt1 | contig 16788 bp, 13 predicted proteins | sample Turbeapinknodule_FD_89959 | JGI IMG/M metagenome (GOLD analysis project Ga0123341, IMG submission 89959) | Root nodule microbial communities of legume samples collected from Mexico - Turtle bean Mexico pink nodule | ecosystem: Host-associated > Plants > Roots > Nodule | place: Mexico: Nepantla...
GATTATTGGTATTGTTGTTTTACTTTTAATTTTCCGTGACAAATTGAGAATCTTAAATCTGACCGGGAGGTATTTTTAGGGTTCGGACCTAAACAACAATACTTAACATATTTGAGTGTTAGGGATAAACTTGAAATGTTAATTGCTATTAACGTCTGAGCTTCGTTCTAAGTTGTTCTTATAATTATGCGAGGGATCGATAGTTAGGGAACATTCTTAAAGATTTTATATGCGAGGAATCAATATAAATGATTTTTATAAGGACATCAATTTCAATCAAAGAACTTAATATTGACATGCTAATCAAAATACATAAGAGTGAGATAGATGAAACCTAATCCCTATTTTTCCAACTTGAAGCAATCAATTCTTTGTTTGTTTTCTTATTGATCATTGCCAACACAATTAATTCAAAACTCTTTTTATTGTTCGGTTTTTATATTTAGCGATTTTTGTAATCGATAATTCATTGTTCCTTGTGGGATCGATATCCGTCCTTAAGGACAATTATTACTTCTAACAAACGTGGTGCACTTGCCGTAAAAACTCATCAAGGTTGCATCGAGCTCACCGAGTTAATGCTCCTCAGATTTCTCTTCTATGCCAACTTAGAGCTTTCGCCGCCATCAAAACCCCCTGCAATCGTATTTGTGGTACCACGAACTTCATTGGGATTTTGTTGTGGTTGCTACCTATTTCTGCTCAAGTTGAGAAGGAAGGGGGAAACTTGCATTGGAGGGTGATTGGGACCTGGACCTCAAAATCCTCCGTGAGAACCATGACCCCTACCTCTACGTCATCCTCCTCATCCTCAACCATGACCAGGTTAGTTATCTTGAACAAAATTGGCTCAATTCCCGATACCATATAAGCTATTTAATAAGATCCAACACTTGTAGCATTCTTTAGTAGTATGCCCCAGATTCTGATGTTAACTTCATTGTTTTGTAGGATCAACGAAGGGAGGGGAAGGCGTGGTTTCGGGTACTTAAACCAGCTCAAGATTGAAAGTCTCTAGTATGATTATATCCCTGCTGGTGTTGAGAGGAGTTCATGTTTCAAATTTGCTTACACATTGCTTCTTGAAAGCTTGGGGATTAGAGGGTCCAACAGTAGGTTGAGTCTTTATTCTTTTCTAGGCTTCCGAGTTCTCTTCAATGTTGATGTATCTAACAGCCCAAGCTCGAACCATGTCCATATTAGCCGATAGGTTTAGGGTCAGCGTATATAGAGTCCATAAAAGATCGAAGTTCTACCTTCACTAGTGCATGGTTATAACATGATGTAGGTCAGGAATATTCATCAAATCTTTGTTAACATTGTAGGATAATTCAGGTCTGGTGATTAAGATGTATTGCAGTGAACCAACAATGGACCTGTAAAGGGAGGGATCATCAACTGCTGTAGTGCCATCACGAGTGAGACGCATGGAAGATATCACGAGCGTAGGCTACGGTTTGGATGAGAGCATTCCTGATTTATGGAGTAAGTCAGTGATGTACTTTGTTTGAGATCAATGTAGATAGTCATGAGTTGTCTAAGAAATTTCAATGTCAAGGAAGTAGTGAAGTTAACTAAGATCTTTGAGTCCAAAATATTGTTGTAAGGAAGAGATGAGGGACTGTATAACAACAAGAGAACTACCAGTGATGAGGATGTCATCGACATAAATTAAAACGAATAAGGTAACATTTTTTGCAGTTATGATAAATAGAGAAGAGTCTGATTTAATTGCAGATAAACCAATGGAAATGAAAGTTTGACTTAGCTTATGGAACCACGAACGTGGTGCATATTTAAGTCCATATATTGCTTTGTGAAGTTTGCAAACTAGAGTGGGATCACTGTTGAAACCTAGAGGTTGAAGCATATAAACGGATTCTTGGAGGTCACCATAGAGGAACACATTGTTGATGTCTATTTGGTGGATGGGCCATTGTTGGGAGAGAGTTATGGTTAAGATGACGCGAATGGTTGCCGACTTGACTACTGAACTGAATGTTTATGAGTAATCTATTCCTGCATGTTGATGAAAGCCTTTAGCAACTAGGCGGGCTTTGTGACGTTGGAATGAACCATCAACATTGTATTTATTTTTGAAAACCCATTTATAGCCAATTGGTTGAATGCCTTATGGTGGGTGAGTGAGAGTCCAAGTATGATTAGCGAGAAGAGCATCATACTCTTCCTTCATAGCTGCAACCCAGTTAGGAAGTTGTAGGGCTTCTTTGACCGAGGAACAATCTCGATATCAACAGTAGATGAAAAAGCGTGTGGTTTACATATACCAGACTTACCTCTTGTGATCATGGGATGAATATTTTGAGTGATAGAAGGATGCTCGGGTGGTGTTTCAATAGGAGATTGGGAAGAAGTGTGGGATTGAGATGCAGAAGAATAAGACGAAATAGAATCTATAGAAGGAGATAATGATGGAGATGTAGAGGAAGCAAAATCCAAAACAGTTAATAAGGGTAGAGTAGAAGAGTTAAGCAAGGGTGTGGGGTTAGTATCGGGTAAGGTAAAGTATTGTAAATATGGAAAACTATATTCATTGAAAACAACATGTCGTGTGATATATTTCTTACCTTCTTTGGAGATACACACATACCCTTTGTATTGAGAACTGTAACCAAGAAATAAGCAGATAGAAGAGTGAAAGTTTAATTATTTTTTGGAAAAGGGCGCATTAAAGGATAACATGCACAACCAAAAGATATAGACCATTCCTAAGCTTTCCTTGAAGAAGTATCTCCTTGGTGTCCTACTTTTTAACAAGGCAATTGTGAGGATGAAATTCAAAGAAAATAACATTATCATGAGCAAATTGAGAGACGCTGAGAAGGTTTTAATTAATGTGAGGAACATGTAATAGTTTATTCAGTGAGAATATATGATTATTTTTTGTCACCGGTAAACCGAGAAGACTTAGAGGTGAACTTGGATCTTGAGAAGCCACAAGTGTGTCATTGAGTATTTGGAGAACATGATTAAAAGAAGTTCCATGAGCTTGATAAAGAAGATTACTTTTGTTGCGAAGCGTTCTTCTTGGGTCAAAAGAAGAGCCTCAACTTCTTCTACTGTGTAAGGATCCGTGCGAGATGTGAGAGAGGTAATGAAGGCATCGAAGAATTAGTTCAATGTGTTCTTCTATGGAGATGGGTGATCCAGCGACAGCCAGGGAATCAACAAATTTCTTGATGTCTTGAAGATAGATGAAGATGGAACGCTCTCTTTTGGGAGTACGTAAAAGTGTGCATAATTTCTTTACACAGGCACAGGTCTTGGATGCATAGTGGGTCTGAAGATTGGACCAGATTTAATGAGAGGAAGAGAGTCCCACCATGTTGGTGAGAAGAGAGGGAGAAATTGAAGAAAGGAGCTAGGCTACAATGGCCTAATCTTGTCGTTCAAAAGAAAGAAAAGCAGGGGAAAAAGTGGAGGTAGACTCATCTGCAGCAGAGGAATACCGGGGAGGAACAAATGTCGAATCCAAGAATTTGGTGACATTGAGGCTCCGAAGAGTGGCCATGACTTGTTGTTTCCATATGAGATAGTTACCTTCTTCCAGTTTGAAGTGAATAGGGGTGGTAAAGATATGTGGAAAGAAGGTGGGAGCAGAAAAAATTTGGATGGTGGTGTTGCTTGAAGATGTAGCGGCAGGGGTGGGTGTTTCATCAACCATATTGGCTATGGATACCATGTGAGTAAAAGAGAAGAGAGAGAAAAAGTGAATATTATGAGAGTGTAAGTGGGAAGGGAGATAAATTGTATATTATTTCTCTATATAAAACTAATAACTATACAGTGCCATTCAAAGCTATATATATATATATATATATATATATGAGTATAAGTATTGTTTCTGGTATAACTGAGTAACTGAATTAACAGAAGTTGTTATAGAGACTAAGTAACTGAATTAACAGAAGTTGTTATAGAGACTAAGTAACACGTAGCGGCTCAATATCCCTTTAACCAACATGCTAAAGGGAAATTGCATTCATAATAATGGGTTTGTAATTCGCAAACTAGGCGGTGAATCTTGCGCAAAAATGTGTCAACAGAATTAATCGAGTGTCGAGGTAATGAGTAATACCACTAGAGAGGTTATTCCATTTAGGATGGTTGAGAAAAATCGGCAATGTATGCAAAGATCCTCGAAGAGTATGTTGGCCTGAGTAAGGTAGGCCTTAATGTGCACTCTCAAGTATGAGGAACCAACATATTTGTCGAAGTTTGGCCATTTCCAAGAATCTGGCAACCGAGCTTACATAACCTCGTGAGTGAAATGATGCAAAATAGTTAAAGAATGTGTGTCCTTGTTTATCTGGGGTGGTAGCAATGCTTTTGAATGTCATTTGTTGATCTCACATTCGCGACTCCTGGGGGTATGCCCGACTTACCGGTCCTCGGGATTTGCCATGATTCAAAATTGGTTGGTCCTCCTCAGGCACCCTTTTTCGAATTCTTGATATTGCCTAAGTTTTTCCATCCACTGGTCTGGGAGTAATTATAGACCAAGATTAGACTACCTACTCTAAATGTTGTGGACGTTGCTCGGTCCAATTTGTGGTCCAATCTTGCTATAATGTGGCAATTTGTTGGTGAAGCACCTGCATTTTGATGTTGGTTCCTCATGAGCTTTATATCATATTGTATGTCAGTAATAACATAATGTTGGTTTCGTTCCTTGAAGGATAATCTTCGTATGAGCCTTGAGAGCTTCAAGAGAAGATGGATCTCCCTGACGATGTCATGAAGTTGATGTGATAGCTAATTAGTACCATAAGAATTATGGTTCGGGAATATTCTTACTCAGGTACACGATGGGAGCCAAAATTTCTTACCGGAGATGAGGTGGATGTCTAAGTTGTTTGGACGAGATGACTTCTTCGTTTAAGGGTTGCTAAGCTTTGATGATAAAGACCAAGTGATGATCCACCTGAAGAAGACTCTACGACGCCTAAATCAGTAAGAGTTTAGGGAAATATGAGTATATAAGTGAGTAAGTAAAATTGAGTGAGTACTCCATGAAGAATAAGAAGTATTATAGGCTTTTGGGCTTGTGAAAAAATCCAGTAAGGTTATTACTGAATATTTTGAGTAGAAGGATATCACTACAATAAAATGATTTAATAACAACTAATTTAGAGCAAAATATAATTAGTCACTATAGTGACTAAGTTAGATATTATTTTATAAACTAAAAAAATATTAGTATCTAAAATAGTTTATGTTATTAATAAAAAATTATAAAATAGTTTTTAAATTGATATAAAAAAACATTAGCTACCAAGATTTTAGTTACTAACTACTTTTTTTTTTATATATATAAAAGCTCTCATGTTAGACATCACTATGAAACTTGACATCTCAGTTAGGCTGACACCTCGAGTAATAACAATCATCTGCCCACCACATGGAAAAAATATTATTAAAATAAAGAAAGAAAGGAAAAATACAAATAAATATGGGGGGACTAGACCAAAACTCATATATTAATAAAAGCGATACATAGGTAGTCTATACATATTAATAAAGAATTCTTAGAAAAAACTAGATGGAAGCCTATTATACCAATGAAATTGTTCTCTATGAATAAATCTTAAGTTAGCAAGTTTGTCAACACATGCATTCCCTTCACGAAAAATGTGAGAAACCCTAAATCTAATTTTCCCACAGTAATTAAAACAAGTGTTCCACTTATTATGGAGCATCCAAGGAACATTAGTCATAAAGGTAGATACATCACAAACCAAGGCATACTCACATTTAAGTAATAAACTAGTAAGACCCATCTTTTTAGCTTCTTCAATAGTATGTATAACTTCATAAGTTAGTAGTTAATGTTGGATACGAATTTAGAAACTATTTTATAATTTTTTTATTAATAATAGAAACTACTTTAGATACCAATAATTTTTCAGTTTATAAAATAATATCTAACTTGGTCATTATAGTAACTAATTAGTTTTGATTTCTAAAATTAATCTAACTTAGTTTTGATTTCTAAAATTAATCTCTATTAGATGATTTTATTGTAATGTATGTTTCCGAATATTGAGATGATTCCAATCATAACAAATCATCTTTTCAAGTAATCCCGAGTTATGTTTGCAAGTGATTTAGGTCCAACTATAGCAAGTATTATATATATTCTCAATATTTTCCAATACTAGATACTAAATTATGTCTATCATACTTACATTAAAATTTTAATAATATAAAAATTGTTGCAATTTCATAATTAATAATAACAAAAATATACTTAGCATTAAAAACAATACTAATACTTTTTGTTATATTTTGTTTAAAATATTAAAATAATTATTTATCAGTTTTTTAACTATATTTTTATCTTTAAGCTATTTTTAGACTGATTTTAACTATTTGACTCAATAAAACTAGTAAAATTATTTATAAACATAATTTACGTTATTGTTTCTCTTCTCTTGGATCATGAATGAATGAATTGGTTTAATTGCCTTCACACGACACTAATTTCCTCTCACTTTTTCTGTTACATGCCATTTTCAAACTTCCATTAATTGCTACAACTCATAACAAAGCATCATTATTTATTTATATTGTAGTTGATGCCGTGAAGTAATAGGTAATGTATGATTATGAGTCTATAGAGTTTATATTACAACCTATACATAGTTCAACGAAATCTACGAAATTTTTGCCTTAGGTTCCAGCTGGTGCTTTGGTGCTTTCTGAACTTTAGCGTATAGTCCTGTATCGTGAGAAAACTTGCATGTGGAACTTATTACAATAATAGTTGCCGTAACGTAATGTAGATTAAGAGATACTAGACATATAATTAAAAGTTTAAATTATGTTTTACATTACTATATATAAATATATTGAGAATTTTTTAATTCTTATAACAGTTTTTTTAATCATTATAATATTATATTCATCATCACTCGTTTTGTTTCCATCGTCACACCAAAACTTAAAAACAAAATCAGAACATGTTTTAGGAGTGTAATGACATGAATTAAAAACAAAGTTGTTATATTCACAAGATTAAAAACAAATACTCTCTCTAATTATTTGTATAAGAAGCAAATAATGAGTTGAACAAAATCAATAAAAATAGATAATTTAGTTAACATTAATTAATAATATCATAAATTTAAGTTGTATTATTGTTCTTGAATAAAGGGACTATGAGAATCTTCTACTAGCTAAACAATTAACTTCTTATTTTGGTTAGACTTCGCTTTCTTCCTTCGTTTCTTGCTCTTTATCTTTGACTTTTGGTCGGAAGGACACCTCCATAAGGTGTTATGACGCTGAAGTAAGTATTCAGTATTCGGTGCAATAAATGGGTAATAATGAGATATTTTGGCTTGATTGTTGTTTCTATTTATACGATTGTGATGAACCCTAATACTATTGGGTCGAGATTAGTATGTGACGTGATTAAGGGCGTATTACCTAATTTTTCGTACGACTTAACATTGTTAAGTATCCTTTAACCTTAATGCATTTAAACATGTTAGTCGATACCAGGTACCACGACATCCTGGAACCATCCAGTCCCGACTGGTACATTTTCCCCAAGGCTCAAGAGATGTGATTGTGCGCTTCTCGAGATAGGATGTCTAGACGCAAAGTCGATGATGAGGGGACACAACTCAATATGACTTAGGGTTTTTTGATGTTCAAAGTGGTGACCATTAGAGGTGAAACGATCTAATGGATTAAATCAAGGCAACATTTGGCATGCCCGCAGTTGGACCCCTATAAATAATGGTCCCCCATTCTTCATTTTCTATTTCTTCTTATCCAACTTCCGAATCATTCATTTTGGCGAGGTGTTTTCCGTTTTCTCTGAGAGGTTAGTGAAGTCTTTTTCTAGTTCTTCCGAGTCTTCTTCTTCTCCTTCTTTTACTTCTACTTCTTCTAAAATCCTTTCGGTTGGTGCGATCAAAGGTATGTCGTTGGGTGTTGACTTGGTTCGAGTTAACAATCCAGTAGGGGCTATCGATCGTTCCATCAAGACTAGCAAAGGTATGTCGTTGGACATCAATTCAGTCTAAGTTGATGATTCGACAGGGGCTACCGATCGATCTACCAACGCTATTGTTAGCGAGCCGACCCACATGGAGGGTTCAGCTAGGTTGGTCGTAGAGTCACTGAGTATTTTACTAAGTTTTCGCGATCCTTCTTCGATCTTTACTTTCATGAAGAGCATTTGGCTGCTTAAGCCAAACACCGTGGACGATATAATAGCGATTAACTATTGTAGCTCAGCCGACAACGTTTGTCATGGTTGGTCCGAGCCTGAGGCTCCTTTCTTTTTTGCCTATTCTTATTTTTTTACCGACCTTCACTTGTCTTTCTCGCTCAACGAGTTTACAATGGGTGTCCTTAGGGTGGTCAATGTTGTCCTTAATCAGCTTCATCCCAACTCGTGGGCCTCACCGCAAGCCTTTCGGCTTATATGCGACATGTTTTGGCTTCGTCCGTCAACTCAAACCTTTTTGCATTTTTATAGTTCCCGCCCGACCAACTGTGTAAGTTGGCTATTGCTTACTAGTCAACGAGGTAACATTCTTTTCACTTTGTATACATCCTCTTATAAAAACTTCAAGGAAAAATTCTTTAAGATTTACATTGAGTCGAAGGGTAGAGAGTTCTTCTATGATCAAGAAGGTAGGCCCAAGTTCCCTTTTTATTGAACCAAGTACTATACCCGATATAAACAATGGCTTCGCTCGTCCTCAAGCACCAAAAACTTGGAAGTCTTTGGTGTTTTTGACAAACTGCCGAGTAGGCTTCCTACCCTAAAGTTGTTGGTTGTGTATAGGTTGTCCCGGCAATGGACATTAGGTGATGCGGTCAGCCTGTTGCAAACTGCGTTCCAAACTTAGACATTAATGATTTGAAGCAGTTGATGGAGTTAGGCAGGAGCCTCGTGAACCAACTCAGGGCTCCACCTTCGAGGGACATAGGAAAGACTCAACACAACACCGATTTTTCAGAGATGTAGAGACTCATCTGGGTGGTGTAAATGTCCACATGTTCGTCTGGATTGTAGTCCCGTTGTACGATCTATGTTCAATCCCTTGTAGGTGTAGGAAGTTGTGCCCCATGATATAATTAGAGAAAGCGTGTCTCTAGGTGATCTCCAAGGTACTAGTCATATAGCACGATTGGTTGAGTCGCGATTCTTCTACCATTTCTTGAGGACGTGTCGTAGTGGTCGATTCGATGTGTTGGATCAAAGGCTTCTCACGTTGTTTGTTGCCTTGAGACATATCAGGTTGCAGTTGTTTAGGCGGTGGCTTTCCCTTGGTCAGTTGTCGTTTCATATGTTCATTCTCTTTCCAAAGAGCTTGGATCTCCTCCTCATTCTTTTGTTTCATCTATATCATCTCCCTTTGGAGGGACATGAGTAGGGCCATCTGTTCGACCTCAGACATCTTCTTGATCGCCATGTTTCTGGTTGATACCATTTGCTTCAGTCAGTCCCACGATGGGCACTAATTGTTCTTGTATAAAGGGACTGAGAGAATATCCTACCGGCTGAACAATTAACTCCTTAACTTCAGTCGGACTTCGCTTCCTTCGTTTGCTCCTTGCTCTCTACCTCCAGCTCTCGATTGGGAGGACACCTGCAAAAGGTGCTCCAACGCTCAAGTAAGTACTCGGTGCAATAAATGTATAATATTGACGTACCTTTGCCTTTGTTGTTGTGCCTATTTATACGGATGTGATGAGTCATGTTACTTTTGGTCTGAGATCAGTATGTACGACTTAACATTGTTAATTATTCTTTAACCTTAACGTATTTAAACATGTGGGTCGATTGATATTGGATATCAAGACGTCCCAAAACCATTTCACCTCGACCACTACAATTACAAAATTATTAATAAAAATACTGGTAGTAATAATATTTAATGAAGCTTTACATATGACTTACCTCTTCATCTCAAAATGATTGTATTTATAGTCTCTATAAAAAAGTTATAAATTAATTGACACTTTTAGTTTTCAATAAAATATCAAATTGTTTATTCCTAATTTACTCTAAATAAATCAGATAAATGTTGGTATTAGCAGTATATTACAAAATGTGTATATATATATATATATTTATATTTATATTTATATTTATATTTATATTGATATTGATATTGATATTGATATTGATATTGATATTTATAAAAGTAAGATTATTTTTGTAAAATTAATGAATAATATATTTTTGTACAGCGCAATCTTTTAATCGCGTGTTTTCAAAGTGGTGAAGAAAATTGTGAAATCACAGTGAAGAGATTAGGGTTGATAATGTCTAATCTGCTTTTAGTAGTGTTATTTAGTCTGAACCAGGTGTATTTCTTACCCACTACTGATAGTTTAAACAAACTATTTTTGTCAATAAATTCATCATAACTTCTAATCTCATAATTCAGGCTACCTATCTGACTTAATTCCCTCCTCCCTCTCAGTTGATACTCCCACTACATTAAAGTCGTCAATTAAGCATCACAGTTAGATTGTAACAACTTGTTTAGTCCTTTCTATCTCTTCCTACATTACTGCTTTCTCTTCCGGGTTATAGGGTGAATAAACATTAATAATAGCTATCCGTGTTTTCTATTTTATATACTGTCTTATGATCACAATGAACCCTTTGCCCAATATAACTCTCAAAAGCTTGTTTTGTCACATAGTGATCACCTTGTTTATTCCCCTATTCACTCTTCTTCCTAAGCACACTATCCCTCTATTCCATGCATTCAAATTTATTGTCATCCCCAACATCTTATATCTCTTTATTTTCCCAACTCTCATAGTTTTTTAATGGTTGTGTTGTATCTATTTTATTTCAAAACAACCTATTACAGTTCGATATATCCCTATCAGATATTGTTTTGAAAAAGGAGTGGATAACTGACATGGTTCTTCGCAGATGGTCTATTTGGGCGATACGCACTATATTAGGCTACATCTGTTGTTGTCGCTTATTAGATTTCCTTTTCCAAAGCCTCCTTTGTGCACCAAAAATTGTAGGTTGTAGTTGAACTGCCTTGATAAATTTCATCTTACCCTCAAGTGGTTTGTTGTTGATAGAATTGTTGGATATCTCAAGCTACTCAACTAGATATGTTTGATGAAGTCATAAGCTTTGAAGAGAAGACCAAGTGCCTCATAAAGTGTCTAGGTAGTTAAGGTGGCTTAGTCTAGTGTTTGATGACTTGGTCTATCTCTTATCTCAAGTCTATGATGAAGACTCAAAGCACAAAGACTTTTAAAAAGGAGTTAAACTGGTTTTTAACTACTCACAAGTTTTTCAATCTGTTAAAACTTTTTTCAACATGTTAAAGTTTCTATTTTACATACACTGCAGCTTTTTCAATAAATGGTTATTTGAAGAAACAATCAATTAATTTTTTCTGATATGTTTTCTTCAAGAAGTTGTTCTAAGTTTGTTTTGTTTCTAAATTCTGTTTTAATTCCTTTTTCATTTTCATCTTCTCAAAAAATATGTTTTTGATCTTACTTAGTCTATTTCAGAAAAATCAACTTGTTATTTCAGCTTTTAACCTGTTGTTTTCTTAATAGATTAAAAAATGATTTTCAAATCTGTTTCTGTTTTGAAATCTATAAAAGGGAGGTTGGTTTTTTTATCTGAATATCTCTTCTACATTCATTCTTACTGATTTTAAAAGTTTGAGAAGTACTTAGAATGATTTTGGTTTTTGGAGAGTTCTTTGAGACTTTATGAGTTTTTTGTGTTGTCTTTTTCATCACTAGCTTAAGATCTAAGGATTCATCAAGGTGTTGCAGTTTGGAGGTCCTTGTTTGTGTCTTCTATGTCTACAAAGAAGGTGTATTTGTTTCATACTATTTTTGTTTTGTAAGGTTGGACTGAATTGCTTATAAGATAGTGTTTCTTGAAGCATAAGCATTGTTATAATAGTATTTTTCAGTGTGTCTTGTAGCTCTTGTAGGGTTCAAGAGTTGTTCTTGATAAATCTTTTGTAAAAGATACTCTTGATTTAGTGAAATCCATCTTAGTGTGAGATGGGACTGGATGTAGCTCAGTTTTGAGTGAACCAGTATAAATTTGTGTGTTTTATAGCTTTCCTATTCACTGCTTTCAGTTTCTGAAAAATCTTATATAAAATTTTAACCTATTGTTTCAAGAATCAACTAGTTGTTTTTCTACAGTATCTGTCTTTTCAAGTTTTCTGATATGAACAATCCTTAAATTGCTATATTTGCTTGTGTGACTAACTAAAAAGTTTTTCAAGATTGGAATATTTCTTGCCATATTGAAATCAAAATTGTAATTGGGTATCCTGAATTAAAATCTGTTAAAACTTCTATTTGATATCTGAAAATAAATCTACTATTGTCTAAGTAAATATGTTGTTTTGGTTAGAAAACTAAAGTTAGAAATATAATTTGTTGTTTTCAAAATTAATCTATTAATTTTTCCCTCATAAGTGAATACCTTAAAATCAAAATCAAATATTTCTTAAGAGAATATTTCAATCACTTGTTCTTAATAATAATTAGTTGTTTTTCTGAAATTGCCTTCTGCTAAGAAAATTTTCAATCTGTTATTTCATATAAAAAAAATCAATTGTTTTACTGTCAGGATTGTATAAAGTTGCTTTTGTGAAAATTAGCCTAAGTACAATTCATCCTCCTCTCTTGAACTTATACTCCTATAAAGTCAACAATAAGCTTGAAAAGAAATTTACACATCCACTTCTACAATTCCAAATGGGTCCCCATGGATATCCTCATAATTTAGGGTTTGATGGAGTTGAAGCTCACCTCATGGTTGCCCCAATTCCTCAGTCGCACTATGTCTAGTAAGTTTTGGTGTATCGTATCCACGTTATCATGAGTTTTAAGGGCTTGCTCTAAGTCTTGGTGTGGCTTTTGAACCAAGTTTTTATTGGGCCAAGTGGTAAACTTATTAACCACTCTGATAAGAATCTCCAAAGCATCATGTACAGATAGAAACTTTAACGTTCTTTAAACATTGACTCCCACAGGTTTCCCAAATTGGTGCTTGTTTCAACGAAGGTGATACCTGAGAATGGTCCTTCAGGGATGTTACTGGTGGCAAAAAATTCCGACCTTTATCAATATTTTCCACATCATCTCCCATTTTGTCCTTGTCCCCATAGTCATTAAATTATTCTTTGTCATTCCTATTTTGATTAACTGAAAAGAAGCTTCCCTCAACTAAAGAGTGAATAGATGAGTTAATGTCTGACGAATCCAACTGAGCAAACCGACAACAACATTTGGAGTAGTTGTTACTTGGATTCTCCTCTTCTACTACTATATTGTAAATGCATGCATTTATCATCATGTTTGATTAAATGAAGCACTGCAACCTATGGCAATCTCACTTTGACCCTTACATACTCTATGTTGTCCCATGTTTTTGATGCTTCATCTATGGATACAAAATACGTTACCTATGCAACCACTTTACCAAAGCAATTCGCGTTCCATATAAGGACAGAGGCAGACCGTTGATCCTCACCCACAATATCTTTTTACCTAACATTTCCTTTTCTGAGCATGGTACGATGGATTGGAATAAGCCTTCAAACCATTTTTTATTTTGATCAACTAGTTTCCCTTCCTTCAATGTTAGTAAAACTAAGTTATCCCTCATGTTCCTTGCTAGAATCATGTTCATACCCCATTTCACGAATTCATCATAGACATGATTAAATGATTAATCGTCTTGCATGTGACCTACAAAGCTCTGCTTGAGCCACGAGATATCTTCCATATTGGTTTGTATGATAAGTCCATTCCATTGGGCATGTGAGATCAAACCTTTCATAGTTTCTAAAAATGTTGGTTTCCTTCTCTTTTCCATCAAAACCAATTGGCGCATCTACTTATTTGTGCCAAATTTTACCATATTTCTTATAGTTTGAGGGTTATTTACCTTATTTCTTCTATATCTAGGAATGTTGACATGGAGTTTAACATTGCCGATTTGAATGATGTCCAACTTCCATGCATTCTTTACATCATAGAATCTCACAAACTCAAACCTCCTTCCCCACTAGTTGAACTTCCACGAAATGAACACCTCGTTCACCATTTTCCATCTATGAAAGATTTTGATCATATCATACTCTCCATAATTGTTACGAAGATTGGAGAAGAAGAATGTTGTATAGTTAAGATCATTGAATCCTCGTCGATAGAGTTATTCCTTTCTAGCTCTTGTCATCTCATTAGATTTCACATACGTGATATGTCTTCATAATTCCTATCCATGAAGACAAAAAAAAAGCCTAAAAGTGATCTACTTATACTCTAGCATTGTTGGGTTTAGAATAAAAAAGTGAGTTAAAAATATTGAACTTAGATTTAAAAGTTAAAAGTTTAATAAATTTTATTTATTTATAATAAAATTAATGCTAAAATCTTTATTATGGAGGTATGAATAAAAAAGAAAGATTACTTTTATTTAACTACTAATCTTGAATTGGTTGAATCCTATTTGGTTTGAGAGAAATTGCGTTGAACATACGTGGTTGCTATATAATCACAAAAAAATAAATGAATGAAATAATTGTTTTTATGAAAAATACTTAAATCTATTCTTGGCTTTTATACTAATTTTGATTCTATAAAATTTAATTATAATTTGATTTTTTTAATTTTTAAAAGTAACAAAAATTGATGTATGACTTATTGGTTGTTATAACAAAAGTGTTGTTTACTTATTTAGGTAAAAGATTATAATAATTTCTAAGCATACGATTTAGTACTTGTTTTAACTGAAACACATTAGTACTATCTATTAACAGTCACATTAACATTAATATTAAATCAAAATTAATTATTTTTTAAATACTAGAAAATCAAACCTCTACTTAAATCTGTATAGGTTCGTTGAAAAAATATGAAAATTAAAAAATGTATTTAAGAGAAAAGAGTGGGCCTACGAGTTGACACATTTTTTCCTGCTGCTATTATTGTAGTTTGTAATATTTGTTGAGAGATTTCTTCCTCCACCCCATGGTTTTATTCTGCACCTTCATGGAAATGTAAAACTACAATTTTCATCTTCTTTATCTTCTCAGTCGCACTCCTTTCTTCATCTCTTAAGGTGAAACGAGAATGGACCTTGGAAGATCAGCTTTAAATGGGAAAGCAAGAGCATGTTTGTTCCACGTTCATATTTCCATTCATCATCATTCTCCTACTAATAACCATCAACACCACTATTAAATTTGGCACAAAAGGAGCAAATGGTTTTGTACCACTTTCACTTCTAACACTACTGCTAGTATTGTAGGTGGATATGGTAGTGCTTTGGTACCGAAACTAAAAAAAAAATGATGTCTTCTTTTAAGTTTCATAATCCATAATACAAATTTTACAATTTAGAATAAAATTTAATATTTTAGATTGAAAAAATATCTGAAATACAAATTCTGTAGTTTTTATTATACAATCTGAAATATACAATTTTGTATTCTAAATTATATAAAATTTTGTATTCTAAATCTGAAATTATATATTTCTGTAGTTTTTGAATTATATTGTCTGAAACTCTTCTTCAGATTCGACATTTCAAAATTAAAAAAAAAATCAATAAAAAGGATAATTTCAACATTTTCTAAAATGTGGGGTGCAGGAAGAAAATATGGGAGTGGGGAATTCCCCCTATTTGTTGGCAAATTAATTCAGGACTGTTTCTTCCTGCACCTTCATACTTCTTCTCTCACCTCCATAAATTTTCAAATTTTCAAATTTGTAATTAGCTTCTGGATTACATAATCCGAAAGCCTTTTTTTAGATGCATGATTACATTTTGGATTACATAATCCGGAAGTCTTATTTAGCTTCCGGATTATGTAATCCAGTAGTCTTTTTTTTCAAATGAGTTTCCGAATTACAAAATCCGGAAACTACTCTATTGGGGTGACACAAGAAGGATAAAAATGTATTTTCATATTGTGTATGGAGCAGAAGAAGATATGGAGGTGCAGGAAGAAACAATGTTAACTCAGCCTAGTTGAACCCAGTTCTAAAGTACATCTGCCCACATCAGTTGGGCCCAAACAACCTTAGACAAATTCTTTCTACACCCAATCTTTTTGAACCTGCACTCTACATAGTGTTAAATTTCTTAAAATGCCTTTAATTTTAGAAATGAAAATCCGAAATTAGAAATAATACATTCTAAAAAATTAAATCCATAGAAGATTATTGTATTTCGAAAATAAAAATTCATAATAAAATTCAAAACTCAAAATCTCATTTCGAAAGAAAAAAATTCATAATACAAAATATTTGTTTTGGAAAAAAAACCTAGAAACATATTCCTGAAAAGATATCAAGATATCTTTTTTATGTATTTTTTTTTATCAGTAATAAAGATTAAATAAATAGGAACCACTTTAGGGGTGATCCAAACCCTTATACTGAACTATACTCATCCCTTTAGCACAAAACAAATATCTAAGTTAATATCCAGCCAAACATCTAGGATAAATCAACCACACAAAAACCAACACTAAATCATATTCATGCAAACCAGAGGATCAAGACACCAGTCAGAATAAGAAAAACAAGCTAATGGTACCTTGGAGATGATCCACAACCAAACCTTTAATTGAATAAGAGCAAACATTGTTGTGTTGGGTTTAATAGTGCCAAAGTTCAAGAGGGGGGGTGAATTGACCTTTTAAAACTTTCTCGCAGAAACAGTGTTTAACACAGTTTTACAGAAAATAAATCGATTTATGTGAAAATGAA
>Ga0123341_1001803_pt1 | contig 16782 bp, 7 predicted proteins | sample Turbeapinknodule_FD_89959 | JGI IMG/M metagenome (GOLD analysis project Ga0123341, IMG submission 89959) | Root nodule microbial communities of legume samples collected from Mexico - Turtle bean Mexico pink nodule | ecosystem: Host-associated > Plants > Roots > Nodule | place: Mexico: Nepantla...
AAAAAAAAATAAGAAAAAATGAGAGTGAAGAAGAGAGAGAGTGGAAAAAAAAGAAAAAAGAAAAACGTAGAAGAGGGGTTAAAGTGGATTTTGGTTTTTTTTTTTTTTAATTATTTAATAAAAAAAAAAAATTTCTGGACTGTTTTTTTTTTCAATTGAGAACTTAATTTTTTATTTATTTTTAATTTTATCAAAATTAATTGAGTCAGATATATGAATTTGATTTAAAAAATTATAGTAAAAATTCTGAATTTGGCATATGCAAAGAGAATACTGAATTAAAATATAACAACAATTCCAAAACTTAATTGCAAATAATAGTTCAGAAATTAACTCAAAGTTGTCAAATAATTCATCGAATTATGAATTAATTTAACTAATGTTTGATAATTTCTTGCTAAATTTAATATTCTTATAGATTATTCACATTCATGGAAAGAAAAAAAAAATATCAATCACTATATATTATATATTGAAATGCATAAATGGGAGACTGAAAGAGACTTTTATTCTATGTATTTTTCTCAGTTAAAAGTTTTTAATGTGTATTTCATATATTAACATTTTTTTATTTGTATTTGTGTCTCTAAGTTAAATTTAATAATTTAAAAACATCTTTTTTTCTAAAAATAAGCACAAAATATAACTTATATAGAATTTTAATAGATAGCATTGCTAGTACAAGACTTTATATATTGTAATTAAAAAATTTGTAATTAGTATTATTTTTAAGGTTATTAATTTTTTAAAATATTCAATGCTAATAGAAAGCAAACAAATCAACCATCGTAGCAACATTGCCTAATACATTAGTGAAGCACCAGGAGTAGAAAATGTGTGCATAATTTTACATCACTTTTAGGTTAAAAATAAATCAAAAAACCAAAAATCTGTGGGATTTTCTTGATTATATGTTAGTCAAATTCTTATTTCTATATATTTTGATGTTTTAATACACATTTAAACTTTAACAGTCCTTTTAAATGTGAATTTTCCTTAATTTTTTGTGACTCTTATTGGTATAATTGTTTGCTACAATTAGATACAGTTGTTTCTTAATAAGATTTTTAGTACAATATTTTTTAAGTATTAATATTTTTTTCCTAAAACAGTATTTAATTTAATTGATATAGTGACTAATTATTTTTTATTTATAAAACTATTTTTTTTTAATATTAAAGTAGCATTGAAAGTTTAAAATAAGTAAAACCTAAACCAAATAAATTATATTCTTGACTTTGGTTTATTATCCATCACCTGTATTATTAGTAACTAGTGAAAAATAGACACTCTGTAATTTAAATAAAAAGATTCAAACAAAATAATTGTAATTATATAATAAAAATGGGTTGTTTGTGGTGTGTTATTAGAAGTTATCAGTCATTTAAAAAATGTAAATAAAATTACAGGAGATAAATAATATTGATAGCTACAAAAGTAAAATATCAATAGCAAAAATAAGATATCCTCCTTGTATCTAGTTTTAGATAACATTGTAATAACAAGTATATTATACTTGTGATAAACCTTTAACAATAAAATTTAAAATATTTTTTCAATTTATGTATAAGGACAAAGTTTAATTTTTCACATATACCTGTAGGGACAGGACAATTTCAAAATTCTGTCTGGTATTGAATGTCAATAGATGGTCATATACTAAAGTATTAAGATAAAAATAATGATTAATACATATTCAACTATGAAAATAATTAAGTAATATGTTCTTATGAGTATGGAGGTTAATTATGGTTTAACATTAACATCGTCCATCATGAATATATAAATAAACATAACAAACAAAATAAATATACGTTATTATTATATTAATTATACTTGAATACTTACTTTAGTATCGAAAAATATTTTGCAGGTACACTTTCAACCGATAACCGAAGTTTGAATGATAAGAGAGAAAGATTGAATGATAAGAGAGAAAGAGGAAGGATTTTTTGATCGAATAGAATGAATCAATTATTCAGCCGATAACACTTATTATATCAGCTCCTTATAAGAAGACTACACAATTTTAATTTTTGTAACAATATTTGTTGATTATTATGTAAATTCTTTTAAAAAATATTAGAAGAGTATATAAAATTAGATTTTGAAATATTAGCCCCAAACAATTATATATATATATATATTATGTGATTTATTGTCTTTCAATATTTATTATTAACCACATCTCACATATTCTAATTTATAAAAAAAATAAAAATTAAGGAGACTGGATTGTAACTATTTTAATCATACTTGACTTGTCTTATACTTCTTTGGAGATAATCGGTGTATCTTAAAGTGATATTTCCTTTATCAATTGGTGACTTTGACTTTAATATAGTTGGATGGAACATTTAATTATAAGTAGATTTTTTTAATTTAATTTTATTTATAAAAACTTTTATGTTAAGCATCACTATGCAACTTGACATCTCAGCTAGACTGATACCTCAAACAACAAATAAGTAGACTTTTAATTATCATTATTTTCAAACAAAAAATATTAATGTTGGCAAAACGGGTCAACCTAACTTGATTTGGCTAAACCCGACATTGCCTGCCAAGGTGATACAATTTGAAATGTGTAACTCGTTCCGTTAAAGAGTGGGTTAGCAGGCTAGCAGACCTGCCACTTTTTTTTTTTTTACTTTGTTGTAGTTATTGATATTACTTTTTAAATAATAAAAATGTAAGGAAGAGTAGTAAATTTGAATCAAACTTTAATATTTTAATTAAATAAAGTATAATACCTAACAAAATAAAATAAATGTCAACAATACTTCAATGAATCGAATTATTTATAAAAAAAGTAATATAAATAGTTCTATATAAAATACTGATCACCACAAATTTTAATTTCAAAAGCATGAGATTCTCTTTAATATAGTCAAAATAAAGAAGGACGGACTGGCGGGCTAGCCTGCCGGGTTGACGGATTAGGTGAATTGGATTAAAAAATATAACTCACTCACCTTTATCATAGAATAATAATCGTGATAATATGGAAATGTAATTTTTCAAGTATATTAGGTATTATAAATTATATATGCATTAATGATTTTTTTTTCTAGTATCATATAAGAAATGTTAATTTTGTCTTTGTGATTATAGAATACATACAATTCATATTCAAAGTAGTGATATCATAAGACTTTTAGATCTAACATGTATTTTTGAAGGTTATAAGTTGATATCACTATGTTCATTAAATTTCCCATGTTTAATGAAGTTTTGGAGTTACATTAACCACATATAACATGAAATACTACTTTACATTAGATAATTTTATCCATAATGAAATACATTAATTAAAATGATCCACATGTCCATAAAAGCAAGTTATTTACTTAAAATCAATAAGCTAACAATAAAAAATCTAGAATGTATACTTAGAGCTTCAATACCATTTTGTAAAGGAAAATTATTTGTTTAAAATAAAGGATGTGAAATGTGTATTTTAGGTGATTGAATCTCATTCCATACTATTAAGCATACATTATTGGCACATGTATCATATTCCACAACATAATTATGAGACATTTTCATACATATCACAATATTTTTGATTATTTGTGTGAACATCTCAACAACTAAAACACTTAATAATAGCATTAAATCTCATATTGTATCTTAAAAAACATTTATTTACCATTCAAATTATCTTTATTAAACATATTGGAGAACATTTTGAATGAAGTAATGAATAGAATTAATTATTTTAAATATAATTTTAGTAATTTATGTTATTTTGACGTGGAAGTAATTTTAGTTATTTTGATATTTTAAATAGTTATTTTATTTTAGGTATTATTAAAAATAATAACATAAAAAAATTACTTAATCTCTCTCTCTTTGCCCACTCTTCTCAAAACCTCACTCTCTTTCTCCTTTCTCTCTTCATCTCTTTCCAATGGCTTCCATCCCCACACTTTCTCCATCCCTACACACACTCTCTCCTCACTCCTCACTCCATTCTAACTCCAACCACTGCACTCTCCCTCCCACCTCTCTCTTCGGCACCAGGATCACTCTCCTACGCGCCACCTCATCATCCCGTTCCCTCCCCAATACCAATTGCCGTGCCTCTTCAGCAACGGTTTCGTTTAGCCTCCCCACCCCGTAAGCTTCTCGCTCTGCCAACGCCCCCGAAACCCTTCCATGGTGATGGGTCTCTCGAATTTCCTTCTGGGTCGTATTGGGTTGCTGAAAGTTTCCTCCTTTATTTTTTTTTTTTTTTTTGCAGGAAAACCCCCGATGCTGTGCCGGAGAAAACCCCAAAGTGAGTCGCAGTTGTTGCTGCTGCTCTTGTTCACGTTTTCCAGTGTGGTAATTGGTTGTGTGTGTATGTGTTTGACGGTTGTGTTTGGTTCAGGTGGTCGGCGAGGGCTATAAAATCGTATGCAATGGCGGAATTGGAGGCGAGGAAGATAAAGTTTCCCAACACGGGAACCGAGGCTCTTCTGATGGGGATTTTGGTTGAAGGTTTGTTGCAATATGTGTTTTTCAATTTCAGTAATAGCCATGAAAACTAGTGCTTCTATCATTGAATCGATTTTGTTCACATACACTTTGGCTCAAATCTACTTTGGTTGCTACAGTTGCAATTTTGGACTCCATAGACATTTAATTGCACATTTACGTCACTGCTAATAAGTTGTCATGTGTGTGTTAACTAAGTTATATCTTTAATAATAAGATTTATTATCACTAAAAACACAATAATCTCTCACTTTAGCATTTTCTTTTAGCAATCAGATGATATATGAATGTTAGACCAAGATTGCACATTGAAGAAACTACGGAGATCAAAAGCGGATTTAAGCCTAAACCTTTTAACACTTATACAGGAGATAAAAAATAAAATGGTGAAATGAATTAAGTTGTTTCTGTAAAGTAATATTCAACTTATGCACTTTAGCTTTTTGGAGAAGTTAAATGGATTTTTCTTTTATGAATGTTTAGTGTGTAAGTTGATTTAAGTGCTTATGAAGAAAGTTGTGCAGACATGCATGTCTTCTTGAATGGATACCAGTAAAAGATGTAAATTATCTTTTTTGAATTGTTATGGGAGGTTAGGGAATTTTTTTTCCCCTGTTTTATGGGTTCAACAATAATATATCACGAGGTAGACATACTCAAGTTTTCATTGAAATTTCCTTGTGGCTTCTCCCACTACATTTTGAGCGATTGTATTCATGTTTCATACTTCATTATTTTTGAAAGAAAAATGGTATCATGTACATGGCTATCACTATAACTTCAGATGCTGTGAAACCTAAATTAAATGTGCCATTGAAAGTTTGACACTAGAATCTACTTCACTTCTTGTAGTTGAAATAAATTCCATTTTAAATCTTTTTGGCAAGATCCTGCCATTTGAATTCCCTAAAGGTATTTTTGTCTTCTTGGGTACTCAATCATTTTAAATATTGCTCTGCTTTGTGCCTTTAGTATACCCTTATGATGCATGGATACGATAAGAGTATCAGATACATGTCGTATCTGATACAATTCGTCTCATCTTAAAAAATACAGGATACGATATGTTCAGATACGTCCAAGGTATATATTTATGCATATATACAATTCACAAAAATCATTATTAAATATTTATCCAAATGTATATACAAATAGTGAGAGTTGCTTCTATCAGCATTGCTTGTTTTTAATAAAGTGGTACTCAAATATCAAATCCTGAAAATGATTTCATGGAATAAATCACAAAATTATATGTTTTATGTATGTTTAATGTTTGGAATAATATAAAAATGATAGTGGATTATGATTGTTATATATATAGTGGAATGTTATATATGAGGCTATTTTAGGAAAAAGGTATTGAGTGTGGATCCTTGGGACATGTTATCTTATTGAGCATGGGGTAATAAATAAATAGGAGAATTCATAAAACAGGATTATAATTTGTACCAATAAGCAACAGTTCTAACTTCTAAGTAATCTTTCTTTCTACATATATTAAGCACCCTTTTATCTTTAATTGCTGACACTTTTCAGATACGTATTTCAAATGTATCCGTGTCGGATATGTCCTTGACGGATGTGTTGGCCCGATGAGTGTATCAGTGCATCTTAGTCATTTCTTGTTTTCTTTTCAGGAACAAGTAGAGCTGCTAAATTCTTAAGAGCTAATGGAATTACTCTTTTCAAAGTACGTGAAGAAACTTTAAATCTACTTGGAAAGTCTGACTTGTATTACTTCAGCCCTGAACATCCTCCTTTGACCGAACCAGCCAAGTCAGCCCTTGATTGGGCTATTGAGGAGAAACTAAAATCAGGTATGCATGGTTCCTGCTATGACGAGGAACAACTACTATCCCCTGTGTACAGATTTTACAAATGATCATCAGCTAGATTCATTGTTCCATTTAGGATTTTCCTTTTTTAAATATTTCCAGTTTGTTAGTTACTTATTATTGGATGAAATGAATCCATTGGTGCTTTTGTGTTGTCAAGTAGAAAGAAGCTGTGCCTCTTCTTTTGATAGAAAGACGTTCTGAAGTATGAAAACTAAATTTAAATGACATTTTTTTCAACATTACTTGATAAATACCTTGTCAAAAGAAGTTAGCTTTGGTTTGGTTAATTATATTTTCAGCTGCTGTTGCAAATTTTACTTAGCCATTAAACAAAATTACCAGTGATTTTGTTCTCTATACTTTTCCTATATGAATAGTTTTAGTCATTGCTATCGAGTAACAATGTTAATTAATGATGTTATAGTCACATTAACAACTCAGTGACTTGTCAGATGATCAAGGAGTCTGATGATGAGACAACATGCATATTGTTTTTGGCAAAATGTATTTTTAATCTCTCTTCCATTACTTTGATGTCATCAATTAGTCTAAACATGAGAGATGAAAAACACAATTTACAGAAAAAAACTGTGCGTGACTGCCTCACTAGATTCCTTGATGGCTCTGCAATAGGTTGTCAATGTAACTCTTTTATCATCGATTAACAGTGTTACTTGACAGCTGAGACTAAAACAGTTCACAGAGGAAAGTCTAGGGACCAAAAACGTGATTTTTTTTGTTTAAGGACTACAAATAAAATTTGCAACTGTTTAGGGACTAAGAACATGCTTAACCTTAATAGTTTTATAACTTTAGCCTTAGCCGTTTTAACAGTGTTGCTCAAGTTAATGTCTAACTCTAATAATTTTGGGTTTCTTTTACACTTTTAAGAGTTGTTCCAGACACATTTTTACAAAACAAAGGGGTTTTTTTCGCTGATTTTAGGAGCTTCTCCTCCTCAATTCAAAACCTCAAGAGTCAAAAACACATTACCAAACAGTTTTTAATTTAGAAGTAACTTTCAAATTATAAAATTATCGAGCAACTTCATTTTAAAGCTCTTATTTTTTACTTTTAACCTTAAAGTAACTTTAGTGATGTTAAATATTTAAGTTATAAATGCTATCCAAGTTATGGCTCAGTTAATTAGCCATCTATCAAAGAAAGTAAATGCTTGTGATCTTGCAATATGACCTTGTGATGTTGCATTTGTACAATGTTGATCTTGCTATCTAATAATCTTAATTTTTTTTACGTTCTCTCGTGTGTATTTACTAAAATTATGACATAAAATATAGGTGAAGGAGGAGAAATGAACGTGACACATATACTTCTAGGAATTTGGTCACAAAAAGAATCAGCAGGTCAATTGATTTTGGCTACTCTAGGTTTCAATGATGAAAAAGCCAAAGAACTAGCTAAAACAGTAAGTCTCAAGCTCTGTTGCTTTGGCTGGCTGACACCTTGATTTTAATGTATAAATACGGTTTCTGTTTCTTGCAGATTGATGGAGATGTTGATTTGAGTTTCAAAAGCCAAACTTAAGAAATGTCTTTGCTCTAATGGTTGATTTCAAATACTGTGCTGCTGTACTCCATTTTGGAGGTGATGCATTTCTTATTCTTTTCAATGTATACAAGTTTTATGGAGGTCAATTTTTAAGCAGTTCAAGTTTTGTGGAGGTCAATTTTCATGCAGTGTGTGATGGTGGAAAGGCAATCACACACTGCATCATCTCTGTCTTGTAACTTTTCACCCTTTTTGACTTCACATTGTATCTCTGTACAATTTTCCTAACCGTGAAACTTTTTCATTATGAAATTAAAATGAAATGGACCCTCAGAAGATCTTATCATCTGTGAAAAAAATTATTGATTTGTTTCCTGCATAAGCCAAGAAAAAAAAACTAATCAGATTAGGTTTCTTTTCAATGATCCTGATAAGACATAGAAACGATGGAAGGAATAAATCACCCCATAGTTTAGATATACAATGTTCTATGTTGTTGCACTTATAAAATGTTGTTTAAAAGTTGAGCAATGGTGCTTGACAAAATCTACTATAGGAGCAAGTGAGGTGATATTGCAATATAAACATAGTTGTTTGAGAAAAAAAAAATGTTTTGAACAAAAAAAGTGATAATGTTTTAAGTATTAATATATTTTCTATTATATAATTTATGAAATTAAGTTAAGTATTTGTTTTAGCAACTTTGATATTGGAGTGGTTTTTTTAGAATATTTAAATTTATGTGGTATTATAAGATTCAGAAAATTAAGATGAATATCTAATAAATTATGGATGATATAACATTCATTTCAAATGAGAGTAATTGGACAAGTAAATATATTCTCTGTAAATAGAATTTAATTTTTAAATAGGTCAAGTTAATATTTGGTTCTCCAGATTCCTCAATTTGTGATTTTTTTTCTATTCATCTTCTGATTTTAGTTACAATTTAGCATTAGATAAAAAAAATTGAAATTTTAAAAACTGAATACTAACATTGCAGAAAAAACAATAGAGATTAAAATTATGTATTAAAAATTAAAGGGGATTGAATATATAATTTAGTCCAAAATTTAAAAGATTCCAAATATTTATTTAATATATTGTTGTTTTGTATTTCGATTTCAATTTTAATCTTAATATTTTTTTCCAAAATTACCCGAGTTTAACAAATTTATAGTTTTGTTTAAAAAACTATAATCAAATTATACAATTCATATAAAATTTCCAATTTAGTAATAATAGTATGCAAGCTAATGTGTTTAATTGTCACGCATTTGGTAGCTCTCATTTACAAAGGAAGATTTTTTTTCCTAAAAGGATATAATTTGATTTCATATTTATGTTTTGAAATGGACAAATTGTTTTTTATTTTAAAATTAGGCAAATCGTATGGAAAGTACGAAATAATTTTAAAGAAATTTTAAAGAAATTACATGACAAATATAAGTTTGGGTTAAATTTTGGCCGGATAGCATTTGTAAATAAATTGTATTTGGTTCATATGATTTTAATTAAAAGATAAAAAAAAAATTATGTTAAAATTGTGCATCTGAACAATGATTTATGTAAAATGTTGTTAAACTGAATTTGTACTTTGTTATTATGTACAACTATACTTATATCAGATTATACTAAACTCGTTCATGTATAATTTTATTTCAATGATTTTGTTATTGAAAGAAAACTTGTTAATTTTTTTTAAATGGTAGAATAATTTAAGAAAGATTTGGTTGTGTTATTTTGTTTGAAAAGAATATATAAAAATTAATAATTGTGGTAAATATAAGATGTTGAAAATTTTCTGAAAACCTTAATTGAAAACTTAAAACGGAGAGATTGTTAAGCAGTAAATCGTATAAATGTAGCTTATAACGGTAAAACATAAACTTGTAACTATTAATGCTAAAATTTGTTAAGGTTGTTGGAGATCCCACATTGAGCACAGATTAGAACATTTCATAGTATACAAGTGAGTGCAAACCTCACTTCATAAGTTGGTTTTATGAGGTTGAGTTAGGCTTAAAGTCCACTTCTTAATATGGTATCATAGCCGATTCGAGCCTATCCTAGCGATTGTTTATTGTGTTTATCAGATCACCCATAATATGTTATTTCATGCACGAGTTGTCACTCTAGGCATGACGGGGTGTGTTGGAGATCACACATCGACTAGAGTTTAGAGCATTTCATAATATACAAGTGGGGGCAAACCTCACCTCATAAGCCGATTTTATGAGGTTGAATTATACTTAAAGTCCACTTCTTAATAAAGTAAAACATTTAAACCCAAAATTCTATATCCCAAATGATAAAGGGAGAAACCTAAAATCGTAATTAACTGAATTGTGAAAATTGGATTTTTTTTGAAAATTGGATTTTTTTTTAAATCTGGACCTGAGTCGTTACTTAGTTATATATTTAACTTAAGAAATAGTATTAAAATCATGTACATAGTAAAAGATAATCTTAATAAAAAATGTGACATGTAAACCCTAAGACATAATAATTGTTATTAAGTAACAATTAGATGTTTTAAAAAAGTTAGAGTACCAAAAAATAACATGGAAGTCTGACATTAAGTGAAATACACTGACAATTTAATTTAATTTGAACAATTTACAGAATTATTTTAACATAAAGATGAACGAACAATCTATGAGATTATGTCCCACACGAGGGTCTTCTTCGTTGTCTCGATGGACGTGGACTATCGTCCTTATTGTTTTCCCCTTCGTTATTTTTTCATGGAAATTTGGATCCATATGAAGACATTGTGGATTGATAACAATGTGTGGTGAGAATTGGACGAAATGTGGAAGATGGTGTCACTATTGAAGTACTAAACATTTGTGATGGACTTGGAGAAAAATATTTCCATGCAATGGAAAATTGGTGTAAGTTGATGACATTTGTTGGTAGAGAAATGCCCAGACATGTTGGGGTGATACTCCATAAAGTTGAATATTTCTGGTGGTTGATAGGGAGAACTATTGAAAAAAAGTTTGTTGTCCAAATTGTGCAACATTTGAATAAGACTCAACATGATGATGATGGCCTTCAGAATGGTGGGGTTGACTGTCGGGTGGCGTGCCATATTGTTGTTTAAAATAATAATTAATATAGTGTTTAATAAAATTAAAATATGAACTAAGTTGTAGATTTAGCTTACATTGTCTTTAGACATGACCTCTCTAGGTGAGACGTAGCGGATGGTATGATTGGTGATCTATTGTGTGTAAGTTGAAACATCGTACAAATGACCATTTTTCATAGAATGATATTCCCTAAATTAAGGTTTTGTCAATCATTCCACATTGTTATCCACCTTTGGTGATATTGTGGTCAATACATATTTGTTCTTCCACGCATGTCTTCTCTGTGAACTTCATTGAGGTTGCATGGGTCATGTGGAATATGTTGTTGAAACTAGAATTGTCGCATCATTCGGTGTGCTTGATGAAATTTGATAGTTTCAAAACAAATTACAAGTATAATCGCACAACTTACAACTGAAAAATATATTGTAATTAGACCACTAATTTTGAGTCATCGATGTGGAGTCCACAAAAACATTCAACGACAAAAAATAACATTATTATTTTTTTGGATTATTTGGAAAAAAATTAGTTGTTTAAGGATAAAATGATAACTTGTTTCAACCGCATCTGATCAAGCGTCTTCTGAATTTGACCCACTATAATCACATTTGTGTTTGTTCAAAGTAAGTTTCTAGACCATATGCGATAAACGTTTGTCATGAAATAATTAATACAAACTTTTTAAACACACAACATTAACATGAATAAAAAAAAGAATAACCTTTTCGCAAGTGAAAAAACAACACCGACAACTATCTTCTCAACACTCAATGGGTCAGTAGTCGATGAAAAACATGTCATTCGGCCCCACATCTAGCATTATAAAAACAACATGCACCATTCGATATTGTCTTAATTATAATTGATATTGTGATCCAGTGCACGATACAAACAAGCCAACACAGTTGACCCCCAACTAAAGTTTGACACATTATTTAAGTCAACCAATAACAATAGATACATTAGATGAACTTGACTCTTTGATGTGTCTGACATTGATACATTTCCAATCAATCTCAACAAGTGCACTCATGCATGTTGTGTAATAATAACATCAATTGCATCATGTGCCAAATCTCAAAAAGAACTATTCAACCAAGATATATTGATTGTGTTTCCTTGAACCATAGTTTTTGCTGCCACAAATTTCAACAATTCCTCACACACACATACCAAGTCACCACTACTATCACCCATCACAAGTTCCCCATCAATTGGGAGTCCAAGTTGAACTGTAACATCTTTTAAGGTGATTGTGGCTTTTGGAGTGGCAAATGAAAGGTGTGTGGCTCAGCTTTCCACCTTTCGACCAATGTTGTAACTAGATGGTGATTTATGTCAATGTTCGTCAAAATCAATAAGATTTCGAACTCAACATGTTCAATTAAATTTATGACTAGGTGATCAAGTCGTTCAAAATGTTTGAGAACCCATATGGCATGTCGTTTAGGTCGTATGAGTCTTTTGTTCCTTTCCCATAAAGTCTTTTTCACATGTTTATGTTGTAGCTGTAAAATGGACATATGTTATGGTAGTCGTGCATTGGTTGTCATTGTTATCCGAACCTATACAAAAAATATATATGAAAGTTCAAAATTTCTTAAATACTAAGAAGGTAACTTTGACAAAATAAACTTAAGACTGACTTAGTGTAAGGTGTCTGTGTGTGTTAAAACTAATGCAACTCCAACACTGCTGAAGGAATAGTTGGTGTTATGGATGAAAGAAAGTGAATGTTATGTAGATGAATGGAAAGGTTCAATACACAACAATGCTTACATGAATTTAAAGGGTGAGTAGATAGTAGTATAACGAAAAAGACAATACTTGAACTCCAAAAGCACAAAAACCAGCCAACACAATTCAGTAAATGGTGCAAGAGTAGTATGCTTGTGTGAATATATGGTCATAAATTTAATAATGCACATAAATTTAGTGAATTCCACCTACAACTCTAGCGCATATGTAGATTTAAAGGAACTGTGTGACATTGAAGGAACACACGTATGTACATTTGAAGGTTGTGGGTGACATTGAAGGTTGAACATGAACTACATCCAGGAATCTCTCTTCCAAGCTTTATTACATGTCAAAGCAATGCATGGAGAAAACGTTGACTCAAAACCACTACAAGTTGAGAAGTGGATGAAGATTTAAATTGATAGTACATTTTCCCTACTACGATTTCAAGAATATTTGTTGAATTGAAATCGCCATTCATGTGTACACATTGGAATGAGTATAGGCACAATAGTGTCACTTGTAACAAGATTCATTTTTGAATTGAAAGTGTATAAGACAAAATGACTTGCACATTTGAATTCAATAGAGACTATGACTGATTGTCTTGATTATGGAGTTGCATCTTTAAATTTAAAGGAGCAGTAATTTAGCCTCTATCATTTCAAGTGGGCGTGTGGTGTTTAATTCAATACTTTTTATTGTCTCTTTTCATTTATATCATGTTATATATTTATTATGTATGCATATATTTCTCTCTTTAAAATAAACTAATATGGGGTATCCATGTATTATTTGTCAAAAGTCATATCAATATTTGGTATAGTAGGGGAAATTTTAATACCCATTTAAAAAAGTATAGCAAAGTATCAGTATGATATATAACGTGTGATATGAAATTGATATTATGTTTTGTATGCATTGCTCATAAAGCACATGCCATCTTGTTGAACCTTGTATGTATGAATTTTGAAGCACGATGCATTGGTCAAAGGAACACTACTTTGTAAGAGTGAATGACTATACCACACACACATGCATGACTACATTATTATTTAATTTCTTGAACTTACTAGTACATATTATATATAATGTATGAAAAATGTAGCTTGTATGTTATGCCTTGTACTATGTACCAATATGTGAATTCAGTGTCATGAGAAAGTTATTGTGTTGCTTTTAATAATTTTAAACTTTAAGTAACTATGTTATATATTCTGATGAACCAACCAATGCAATGCAAAAATACTCATTCACCAAAGTTTTTTGCATATTTATCAAACAAGTCTTGGTTAGAAGTTTTCGATTGGAGCACAACTTGTTTTATACATTGATATTGACAAGGTAATACTTTAAAGTTTGTATTGAAAATCCTTCTAACAACTAGTAGTCACACTCATTCAATGCACTTTACAGTAACAATTATATTTTGATGTTGCATGTGGTAGATGAATCCCTTTTACATTGGAGGCAGTTCTATGGGCACCCAGAAAGTGTCCGTGATCAGAGATATTATTCATGAATTTAGTAAAGATGATGACATCGATGAGAAGAAGGTGGTTTCGTAACGTCATCACTCCAACAAGGTGATTCCTATAGTCGATTGAGACAAGTAATTGAATATGACCATTATGAACGAATGGTTTTTCTTAATAAAGAGGCTACTATGTGTGTGATAAAACAATATCACATAGTTCAAGGCTATAAATTTGTTGTCGTCGAGTCAAAGACGGATCAATATGTAGCCCAGTGCATTAACTGCAACAATGGATGTCAACGTTGAAGATATCCGCAATACATGGGAGATAAAAAAAATATTGAAGCGCCCCATACATGTTTGTTGATCACTCTTTCTGATGATCACGTAAATTTGGACTCCACCCAAATCACAACTATTGTGGTCAATTTCGTTAAAACAAATCCATCAATCCTAATGAAAAGTTTAATTGCAAAAATTAAAGTTGTTATGGTTATTATGTAACATATAAAAAAACATGGATGAAAAAACAAAAGGTGTTTGTCGTGAAATTCGGTGAATGAGACAAATCATATAATTATCTTCCAAGATAGTTGCAGGCGGTTCAAGAAAATGTCCTTGGGACAATTGTCGATCTGTTACTTTGTCTTTTATTCTAGACAGTGTTTAAGACACTTTGTCTTACATCTTGATATGTGTATTTTGGGCTTTCAAACCATGCATTGATGGCTTCCATTATTGCAAAGCAATAGTCAAAGTTGATGGAACATTCTTGATTGAAAAATATCATGGGACTTTGCTAACAACAATTGGTCAAGATGACAACCAAAATATCTTCCCTTTAACTTTTGCAGTATTTTGAAGGTGAAACAAAAAAAACATTGATCTGGTTCTTCTGACTATTGTGACCACATGTCATACCACAACAAAAGATATGCATGATAAATGATAGAGGAAAAACCATTTTATCAGCATTGAAATCTTCAGAAGTTGGTTGGGAAGGAAATGGTCTCCTATCAGTATATTGCACACTCCACATTGCATATGACTTCAATAACAAGTTCAAGAATGTCGAGTTGAATAAACACTTGATAGACACAAATATCTATTTAAATTTAATTTACTTTTATTAATCAGTTTTGATGCAACGCATTAGCTTTAAATCATTTTATTTTTGACATTGTCACATGTTAAGAAATGAAAAACCCAATTCTTCAAGAAAAATTGTCGGCTCTAAGATCACAATTTCGCTGAGCTTTTGGCTAGATGGATCAAATACGTTTGAAAACATGGACGCAAGCATATGACGGAGGTAGGAGGTATGACCACATGACAACAAATTTAGTGGGGTGTATGAACTCATTACTAAAGGGAACACAATTGTTATCCATTTGTGCTATCCTGAAGACAACTTTTGAAAGAACCAAATCCTGGTTTGTTGAACGAGGGACGAAGACAATGTGCATGTTATGAGTTGACCATCAATATCCTGAAAATATTACTGTCGTGTTATGGAAAAATGAACAACTATCAGCTATGTGTCATGTCTAGAGGTACAATAGAGAAAATTAAGAGTTTGATGTTCAAAAGCTACTGATTCCCCAACTACAACGCCCACATATGTCATACACAATAAGACTAAATGACTGGTGGTGTGATTGTACGAAGTTTCAAGCTCTCCACCTTCCCTATACTCATATGATTGTTGTTTGTTCGACATGTAATTTATAACTAATGACATTCGTTGACCTTATCTACAATTTGCACTATATTTTCAAGGCTTACGAAGTTCAATTTCTTCCAATTAAAAATCAAGATTATAGGTCTAGTTATATGGGATCGAATTTGATCCCAGAGGCCCACATGTGCGGTAAAGAATCAAGCAGACCAATAATTAACCGTATACATAATGAAATGGATGAAACACGTTCAAATAAACTAAATAAATACTCTTACTATAGGAAAAAATGACACAATAGGACTAATTGTAAACTTTTGTAATATTTTTCTACTTTCTATATGACAATTTCTTTAATTAAATTCACAATTTTTTATTTTGTGTTAAAGCGAAACTAATTTAGTGAATTATATACATATATTACTAACAACTCACTCAAAATAAATACAAAGAATATTTTACTACATATTAAACATTTTTTCATAACATTTTTCAACATTTTCAAAAAATTATGGAGTATTGTTTCACTCATTAGTTAAATAATTGTGGACTTTAACTTTGCTAGTTGTGATTTTAGGGTTTATAGATTTATCATTTTGGATAGAGGATTATGAGTTTAAATCTTTTACTTTAATAGATTTTTTGATATATTGTTTACAAATTTACACTTTATGGTTAAGGATTACGGTTACACGTGTCTTTATTGATTTAAGTTTTTTATTTATTTCAGGGTTTACTACTTATTATTCTCAATTTTAGATTTCTGGTTTATTTTTAGCGCATTAGATTTAAGATTTTATCACCATTATTAATTTTCATACATTATTTTCAATCAAAATAACACAACAAAATCTTTCTTAAATTATTTTATTATTTTTTTAAAAAATAATAAATTTTCTTCCAAAAAACAAACAAACATTAAACTGAAGTTGTAAATGGTAAAGACAAGTTCAATAC
>Ga0123341_1001806_pt1 | contig 16774 bp, 18 predicted proteins | sample Turbeapinknodule_FD_89959 | JGI IMG/M metagenome (GOLD analysis project Ga0123341, IMG submission 89959) | Root nodule microbial communities of legume samples collected from Mexico - Turtle bean Mexico pink nodule | ecosystem: Host-associated > Plants > Roots > Nodule | place: Mexico: Nepantla...
AAAATAAATAAATCTCAAACCCAGTGGTATAAATATGCAAGGCATTAACAGGTTAAAGTTATTAAAAATCCAAAAAAAACAAACATCATCATACATCATCATCATCATCCAAGACAATGACTTGTGTTTTTTCTTCATTGCAATCTCTTCAATACTATCTGCTTGAGCTTGAACATGATTCCACACACTTGGAATCTAGTGGCATGGAGAGTATCAATGATGCGAAGAAACTGTGAAAGAGAACTCTAGGACAGGGCGTGAAGTTCACGCGCCTCCCAGATGGAAGCGATATAGGGGTGTGAGACGACGGCCGTGGGCTAAGTTCCCGGCGGAGATAAGAGATCCATAGAAAAATGGAACTAGGGTTTGGCTTGGAACTTTTTGTAACTGAAGAAGAAGCAGATTTAGCTGCTATCAAAATTCATGGAAGTAAAGCTAGGTTAAATTTTCCTATTCTTATTTTAACATCAAAGCCAATGAAAAAATAGCAATAAACTCATTAGAGTCCAAAGATAAAAGAAAAAGGAAACTCTAGTTGATTTGTTAATTTTTTTTTTAACAAGAAAGAATATATATATAGGAACCACTTCAGGAGTGATTTAACCTTTATAAAAAAAATCAGAACTACCAGACAACACAAAACCTTCCAAACTACTACAAACCATACCATATTCCATCAAACTAACTCTAACACAAACAAGTTAAATCGAGAATAGACAAACCAAAGAATCAAGACACCAATTGAGATAGGAGAAGCAGACCAAAGGAAATTTAGAATATTCAAGACTAAACATTTAACTAAGCCAAAGAGAAAATATGAGTGATACACCACTCCACCTTTAAAAATAATCTTATTCCTATGGCACTAAATCTCACTTACCACCGTGATCTAAATGTTTCCAAAAACTAAGTTGAGTTTCAGGTGCATTACACAAATTGAACTGCAAAAACATGTGAATAAGAGTTAATGGGATCAACCGACAACATCCCTAACCACACATAAGAAAGGTTCCACACTAACGAGGTGATTATGCAACCAAAAAATAAATTATTTAAATTCTCCTCTTGTACCCCATAGAAGCAGCAGAGATTACTTTCGACTGCGACCCCATGTCTAATTAAATTATCCTTAGTGGTAATATTATTTTCCAACACCCTCCAGGCGGTAACGTGAACTGAAGACAAAGCCTTAATCCTCTAAAAGACCTTAACCAACCTTGAATGTCCCCTCTCAGAATCTCCTCTTAGAATACCGTAAGTAGATTTAGCTTAAAACACTTGAAACTCGTCGTCTTTCCAAACCCACATATCAACTTTTTCCAAGATAGGGCACGAGTCGTGCACTACCTCGAGAAGCTGACTAACCTGATTCATTAACCGATCGAACTCCTTCTCCAAACCAAATTCAACACCCAAACACAGTTTACCCAAGCCCCGCAAAGCTCCAACAACACATCTTTTTTAACGCTAAGAGAGAAAAACCTTGGAAATATATTCTTTAAAATAATGTTACCCACCCACATGTCCTCCCAAATTTAATAGACTTCTCATTACCAACTTCCCACTTAAAGCAGTCATCGAAGTTCCTACCCCAGTTCTCCAACTTCCAAATCGCCTTCAAATCTCTCCACCAAAGGGAATCATTGTCGTTCCTCTTTTAGCTTTCTCCAACCTAAGTATTTAGACTCTAAAACCTCCTTCCACAAACTTCCCTTGTTAGACCTCAACCGCCAAATCCATTTACCCAACAAGGCCAAATTGAAAATCTTAATATTTACTACACCAAGCCCGTCGCCTTCCCGAGACTCGCAAACTTTTTCCCAAGAAGCCCAAGCGATCTTCCTCCCTTCAGATCCCCACCCCCACAGGAAGTTCCTCTGAAGATTCAAAATCTTTTTCAACACAACTACATGCAACTTAAATATGGATAGATAGAACAACGAGATAGACGCAAGAACTGACTTGATTAGACAAATCCTTCCAGCCATCGAGATACATCTACCTTTCCATCTCCCCAAAAAGCTTCCCTCTTATGACACCCCCTACCAGCAACCCCAGATATATGAAAGGGGTTTTCATCACATCAAAATTAAGAATAACAGTGAAACCCTGAATTATAAACGAATCAACCCCCACCCCTCCAATACTGCTCTTCAAGAAGTTCACCTTTAATTCTGAAGACAATTCAAAGCAATTCAAAATAGCCTTAATGTTGAACACGCTTTTAGAATTCACATGGCAAAAGAACAGACTATCATTTGCATATTAAAGCATATTAACTTTAACCTTCTTACTCTCGATCTTCATACTCTCTACCTCATCAAGCTCGTCATCTTTTCTAGAGACTCCTGTCAAACCTTCTACCGCTATAAGAGACAAAAAAGGAGAAAGAGGGTAGCCTAGGCTCAAATCCTTCAACGGAGAAAATTTCTTAATCTGACTCCCGTTAACAAGGACAGAGACCGAAACAGATTTCAGACAAAATTTAATCCATAGAATCTACTTATCATATGCTATGAATTTGTGTGCTTTCCTAAGCATGAACAAGAACCGTCTTATAACAACATAAATAAAAATAAAAACTAAAAATTAATAAAATTAGTGTCGGTTACACCAACACTAACTTTATTTATTTTAGTTAGTGTCAGCTTAACCGATGTTAGTCTAACACTGATATAAATAATTTTACTTACTAATAAAATTATAAATATTTAACGTCATTATAGAGTTGGCGAAGTCGAATCTGTTAGCCTTTCAATATTAAGCAGACTTTAGTAACAACGAAAAAATGATGCTAATCCAAAGCTAACACTAATATTTATTTAATAGAGTCAAAAATTAGATTTTTTTATTTTATTTTTAAGTCTTTTTTCAAAAAATATTTTTTGTATTGCGTTAGAGTCGGCTTAATTGACACTAATAACATCACAATTTGATCGACACTAATATTTAGAAGCTAATTTAATATTTCTTGTGGTGCCAACTTGTTGCTATTACTCATCAACAACAATCCTTAATATGATTCCACCACGTACATAGCCTTTCCAACAAACCCTAAAGTAAAAAGTCTAACCTCTAACATGAAAATGTTGGAAATAATCCACAAGATATGTGGCAATACCCCTAACAGAGAACCATCTTGTAACAAGATATTGATTTAAAGATATGATCCACAAGTTCCTTAATCACCCTGGATATATCTTGTAGTAATGAATCAACACACCATTATTTCAAACCTAATCTATCTTTAGATGAAAAAATATCCAATCTTTCAATTGAACCTTCTCGAAAAATGTCCCCATCATCACATTTTCCATTTCTAGATTAGATAAAATTTCCTTGTTCCCATATGCAAGAGATTATAACCATCCACATTGCCTTCCTAATATTATTACCTTAGTTATCCAATTCAAATAAGCAAAATTGAAACAAATGTTGTATGGTGATGTTCATAACTGATATTAATAATGTCCATTTATTACACAGATTCCACACTTGATTTGATATTTTACTCAATTGATTCCTTTCCATTTGCCCACGGGACACATAAACTGTTAGTTATTTGTATTTTATGCCTAATAAGGTTATCTTTTGTTGGCCCACAATTCAATCTCATTCTCCAAGCAAAATGTACAACACTTGGGATTGCCTTAATTTTCCAAATGAAGTTCAAAAAGAGTTATGTTCCCCATAAGAATTACATTGCAAAATTCTATAAGTAGAACTGACAGAATAATTTCCGAAAACCTCTCCATTGAACACCTGTCATAATTGTATCCATTTGAGGTAATTCGCATAAGAACCACTCTCGTCTCCACACCATATTCCATTCCCATGTATTATTACTCCACAAATCCATATTTGAAACCATGACATTGTTTATTACAAGAATTTCTGTAAATCCTAGGGTATTTTCATGAAATGTAATATCTCCATTCCATCTATCTTTCCAAAACCTACATTTAGTTCCCCTACCTATTTGCCATCCTATACTTTTACCAAATCACCCTTCATGATTCCTAGATCCAATTAACTTCTTGTGGTCTTTGCACCAAGTTGACTCATAATTACTCTATGTTTGCAGATTTAACTTTCTCTAATTCCCATATTTGGATTTTAAAATGTCTCATAATCCATGGTCTTTGGTCACAAATCTCCATTTCCACTTAGCTACTATTGTATAATGAGACAATTGTATTCATAATTAAACATTTGACTCATAATTTCTTTGACTTATATTTTCTATCACTTTAACCCATGTAAATTTCTTTCCTTAACACCCCAACCCCCAAAAGTCGCCTTTGCATTTTTCAAATTTCCTTTAACACTAATTTTTGACCTATGAAGAAAGAAAAAAAGAATTAAGAGAGAGTTAAATGAAAAATTTAAGTAAACCCACTTTTTTCGAGAAAATGACATTTGTTTGTATTTCCATTGGATAGTATTTTTCTAATTTTCACAACCATATTATCCCACAACCTCAAATTTCTCGAATTTCCCCCAATCGGTATTTGATACAATCCAATTAGACAAGGAGATAACCAAGAACACAACAAACACTTCACAATTAAGTCAGTCATCTCAACATCCAAGACAAGGCCCCACCAAACTTCAAAAGGACCTCAGCTGAAGAAGAACTAGACATAGGCTAAAACATCAAATGTTCTTTCTTATGGTCTTTTTTAAAAGACAAGTTTATGTAATTAAGTTGGGCTCACTTTGGGGGTCCAAATAGAAGAATAAGCTAGAGTAGGGTTCACTTAGCATAAATTGGGGTGTACTTAGATAAATTGGGCTTGTGTCAAGCCCACATTTCATGACAAGTGCACCTAGGTTTAGGGTTTCTTTGACCTACCTTCTATAAGGTTTCTCACAAATGACACCCCTACCCCTCTATCTTGTTCTCCAAGACACTCTCTCCTATAAATAGAGTGTCTTGCCTCATGTGCTTTTGGGAAGGCCTTGACAGTATGATAGAAAGATTTTACATGATGGCCATACCAATAAAATTTCTTTCAACTTCCAAGGGCACAAGATTATGTTAAAACCTACTCTCCAAAAGAGGTTAACGATGATCAAATAAAAATGAAAACAAAAAGAGAAAATGAAAAAGATAAAGAAAGAAAAGATACAACGGGTATCAATACCTCACCTCACGTTGTAAAAACAATCATGTTAACCCGTGCAGAAATACAAATTGCACCTCCAATTTCTTCTTCCTTATCTTTTTCATTTCCTAGTCATTCTAAATACTTGACATCTTTGATAAAGAAGTTTAGGGACGATGTTCAAAAACCTCGTAAAGATTCTCACCAAAAAGTTAATTCATCCCGAAATATTCTTTCCAAACATGGCCGGTATATAGTGTTGAACAATGTGCTTTGATGTCTCCAAATCCAAGAGGAATGCTTGAAGACCTTGTTGTTGGTTCTCTGTGTGTGTCTAGATGTATTTGAATTTGTTAATCCACTCTCTGTGATGATCCAAGGTTGTTTGATTTTAATCCTTTTGAAAAAGATGTGTTTTCTAAAGATTGTGAAAATTCACTTGTTGAAATGTGGATTCAACCGGTTGTTTTATACTTAGTGGATTTTGAAAAGGATTTGAAAGAAACTTGACTTTGTTTGACTTTGCTGTCAAACCAATTCAATTGGCTGCTTCGTGTTTTCAATCGATTAATTTCTGAAAACCTCAACAGAATTTTTTTAAATGGCTTTAATCTGTTTTAAATGATTAAAACTGATTTTGGTTCTTGAATTAAATGCTATGACCATCTGATTGAAGTTTAAATAAGTTGTTTTACGCTCCTGGTCGTTAATCAATTAAGAGAAATCATTGAAATAAGTTTTTCAAGATTTCAAAGAGCTTTGAAACATTCTCAAGTGTGGTCCTATATTTTCTATACTTTAATCTTTGATTGTACCCAGTTGAACTCATTTCCTTTCTTTCTTGATCACTGTATTTTTGTGTGAATTGGTGTTGTGCAGTTTCAGAGGGTGTTATGAAAACTGTGTGGTATTTGACAAAGGGGGTGTGTGTTTTTGAAAGGTTCAAGATCACCACTTTGGTGTGTTGTTTGAAATAATGGTTTGATTACTTAGTGAATTCTCAGTGGTTGTTGAGAACTGGATGTAGCTCTTGGTAAAGAGTGAACAAGTATAAACATTTTATGTTAATCTCTCTATCCTTACACTCTTTAAACTACTTTAGCTTTGATTTTCAACACAACTGATATAAATAACTGATTGTTTCGCAAAAACAATCAGTTGATTTTCTACAATCAAATTAAAAACAGTTTTCTAATTAGATGAACTAATTTCTAATTGATTGATTTTTCATTGTCTTTCAATCTACCTTCAATATTTGCGAAAATATTTCATAAATCACCCCTTCTTGTTTAAGGCCTATATTTCTAACCTATAAAACTCAGCCCTATGAACTCCTAAAGCTTAATGAACATAAGTTGGCTTCACATCCCAAATCTAGAAATGTTTCTATCTTCTCTGTGAACAAACTAACTATGCTATTTATTGGAATTCTAAATTCGAGTTTGAATTATTTCCAACTTGAGGGGCATGATACAACCCAATTAGACAAGGAGATAACCAATGACACAACAAACACTTCACAATTAAGTCTGTAATCTCAACATCCAAGACAAGGCCCCACCAAACTTCAGAAGGACCTCAACAAAAGAAAAACTGGACATAGGCATGAGCACCGGATGTTCTTTCTTCTGGTCCTTTTTAAAAGACAAGTTTATGTAAATAAATTGGACTCACTTGTTAGAATTGATGGCTTAAACAAGAGGGGGGTGGATTGTTTTATGAAATTTTTTCGCAAAGAATTGATTTAGAATGAATCTTTATCAAACAAAGTAGATAAACACTTAAGGAAAGCAATCAAACAATCCAATAGAAACAGTTATCAGAATTTTAACCGGTTAAACCTTCGTTTTAATCAGTTGTTTATACAAGCAGCATAAATGAAATTATCAAACATTTATGGAGAGTTTGAGAGAATGAGAGATTTACACAATAGGTTTATACTGGTTCATTCACTCATGAGCTACATCCAGTTCTCAGAACAACCTCTGAGTTCCACTAGTAATCAAAACCAGATTACAACACACACACAAAGAGGTAACCTTGCAACCCACAAGATTCACTCACCCTCTTTGAAATATCAAACACCTCAAGACAGAAGAACCTCTGTCTTTACAAGATTTCAAACACACACAGCAATTTAAAGAAGTACTATTACAAGTATCTAGACAAGGATAGAAAACACCTGAATTTGCACAATACAGGAAACTCCTATGATCAGAACTTACCACAACAATCTTGCACTTTGAAAAACTTTCAAAAACAAATCTCTTTCTTTGATCTCAAATTTGTATCAATACTTGTTGTATTTGAATGTGTATTTTGTTTTGAAAGATAGGCTATATTTATAGCTTTTTCAATGTAGCCGTTTAAGGCAGTTTTAATCACCGAATCAGTTAAAACAAGTTTTCAAAAATTTGTTATGAAAACACACATTTAACCGGTTGAAAACACGATTTAACCGGTTGAATGAGTCAAGAAGTTGCATAACTAATTCAAAAACCAGTTTCAAAAACCTCAAGCCAGCTAAGTGACAAACAACCGATTATCTCAATGATTCAACCGGTTGTTTTCCCTTTGCTTGGAAAAACACTTTGTTTCTTTTAAAACTGTTTGATCAAGCTTTGTGTAGGAATAAGAACTGATCTTAACAAAGATTCTAAACAACCTAATCTAAACCCAAACCAAAAAGCAGCACAACTTCAAGCTTCATGTGGATTTGAAACATCAAAGCTCCCATGTTGAACATCACTTTGGGGTCCAAATAGAAGAATAAGCTAGAGTAGGGTTCACTTAGCATAAATTGGGGTGTACTTAGCATAAATTGGGTTTGTGACAATCCCACCTTTCATGACAAGTGCACCTAGGTTTAAGGTTTCTTTGACCTACCTTCTAGAAGGTTTCTCACAAATGACACCCCTACCCCTCTATCTTGTTCTCCAAGACACTCTCTCCTATAAATAGAGTGTCTTCCCTCATGTATTTCACACATTGAATTTTGAAAGTAAGGAAACTTTGTCTGAGTGTTTAGTGAGCCGAGTCTCCTATTATTCTCGGGTCTTATCTTGAGTGAACTACACTTCAAGTGACGGCTCTACACCACTCATCTTGGAGTCTCCTCGCTCTCCAAGTGACGTGACACACCTTCATTATCCTAAGCTTCTCTTTCCTTTCATCTTTTTATTTTCCATTCCCTTATGTTCTTGTGTTCATCTTTTTCTATTTGGTTTCCATCTTCTTTCTTTCCCTTATATGCTTTTTAGTTCTGTACCTCTTCATCATCAAAACCATATAATTGTGTTTTGTCTTTGCCATCTAGAAGTGAACCTTCACACTTACTTAACCACTTGGTTAAGTTCGTGTCCAGTGGGAATCTTCTTTGGATTTTTCACCATATTTTGCTTAAAATAAAAAACCATAAACAAAGTGCAACCCATAAAAATGTGCAATTCTAAAATTAACTCACATTAGTATCCTACGTATGTGAATGGAAACTCCATCAATGAGAAATTTAATATAGCAACATACATATCCAATTTATTATTTTGAATCCTTATACTCCCCAATTTTCTCTTACAAAAGTTTACTTTTAGTTATAATGCCCCTTGAAAACACCTTAATATGCATTTGATAGTCATAACATTTTGTATTTTATCTTGACATATAAAAAGTGTGTCATCTGCAAATTGCATATGTTTATTTATATTTCCTTTTTAGCCACACTTTGACCCCATCTAGCATTTGTAATCTTGTTGCTTATCTAATTAACCCTGTCAATCCCTCTACTACAACTAAGAAAAGGAACAGTGTTAGTGAGTCGTCTTGTCTAAGTCTTTTAAAAGGGATACATTATTGTGTTGGGCCCCCACTGACCAAAATACATGTTGTTGTTGATATAAGACATCATTTTATCCATTTGTCACAAAAACCTAGTATCTCCATATTGTAATATAAAAAATCTCATCTTACTAAATCATAAAATTTTTAAAAAATCCACCCTCATAATCAAACAAAATTTCTTCCTACATTTTGCCTCATCTATAACTTCATTTGCAAAAGGACATTCTCTAGTAGATTTCTTCCTGCCAAGAACGCTGATTGGGTTTTATCTACGACTTTGGTGACTACTTTCTTAATCCTATTTGCCAATAGTTTGGAAATTATTGACCCTACCAAGGAAATAGGTCTATATCCCTTCAAATCTTGTGGGTTGTCCACTTTAGGAATAATTGTTATGGATGAAACATTACAACTGCTAGGCCACTTACCTTGCCAATGAAATTCATGTATTGCTCTCATAATGTTCTGTTTAAGTATGTCCCAATGATTTATAATGAAAGTAAAATTAAACTCATATGGACCTACGCTTTTACTCCCTTCAATCTCTCACAATGTATCATAAATATCTCCTAACTCTTTGCTCTTTGTTTCTTTTTTTTTCTTTTGCTGGTTGGAGAGAACTGAAACCCAAACCATTTCTATCTCTCTCTTCACGTTGCTCTTATTATTATTTTTAGCATGGGCCAAGCCTACTCAAAGCCATTTGTTTTTTACCGCTAAGGTTAACATCTACCTAACCCACTCAAAATAATAACATTATTTTCTTTTTATTAGCATAAGCCAAGCCCAAAGTTATGTCTTTTTTTTTCGCCCAGGTTAACATTTGCCTAACCCTCTCAAATATATTTATATGTTTATTTTTTCCAACTTTAGCATGCTTGACCCACACAAATATTTTATTTTATTTTTCAAAACAATAGTATCCACTAAACCACTCTAAAACTTTATAATTAAATATTATTCCTATGCTTTTGTCTGTTTGACGAACACTATTGACATCCCAATGTATGGCCGACACTAAATTACACCTTATGGGTCTTACTACCAAACAAAATATTGCTTAGAAAGTAATATGGTTAGCAATAGTGTAGGGAGTATGGAAAGAAAGGAATACGATCATATTTAGGGAAGAGAGAAGTAGAGGAAATATGGTGCCTGACACAATTGAACACTTGGTTTTGGTTGATACATAAACACTTAAGAGTTTCCTTCTATATTCATATTGGTGTTTATGCCTAAGTACAACAGGAAAAAGCTGGAAGAAATGGCAAAGAGGATGAAGGCAACTGCTAATGCGCCCAAGGATTCCTTAAGACTGAAAGCTTCTGCCACCACTCAAGTCCCTACTGATGACGAAGAAACCACTTCGGGACTGGTTTTTACAAGGAAAAGGAAGGCACTCGTCACCCCTACCGAGGACTCTCATTCGAATGGGCGTGCTCCCTCACACCATGTTGCTTCCTCACACCATGCTGCTCCCTCACACCACGCTGCTCCCTTTGAAGGTCAAACTCTTCCTCGGGATGTGGTGGTCATCCAAGAGGGCAAGGCAGAAAGCTCAAGGAGACCAAACTTATGGGACCCAAACCTCGACACTCCCTCCTACATCGAAGAAGTTCTGCTCTATCCAGAGGAAAGGCAAAAACTCGTGACCCACGACGAAGGCCACTTGATTCGTTAGGCCATAAGGAGGTTTGGCTAAGCTCTTGCTACAAGCTGCTTGGTCGCTACCAAGATAAAAGAACGGGCGACAACAAAAAACATGAAAGTCCAAAAGACCTTCAAACTCCGCAAAGAGGTAGAAAAACTGCAAAGCGAGCTCCAACATACCAAGAATTTCTAACAAGAAGCTGAGCAAATCTTGGTCGAGAAGACCAAATAGGCTGAGAAACTCTTGGCCGAGAAGACCAAAGAGGCTGCAAACCAAGCCCTAGAAGTTACGATGGAAAAGGGAAGAATCTTGGATGAGGTCGAAAAACATAAGGGGGAGCTGACTCGCAAAAATGAAGAATTTACTAAGGAAAACTAAGCATGCAAACAAGATGCCGCCTAAGACTTCCTTGTGGGATTTGCGGCGGCCATTGAACAAGCTTCAAGACTCCACCCCAACATTGATTACTCCCAACTCGGCCCGGGTAAAACCGTGGTCGATGGTCAATTAATGGAGGAGTAGTCTTATTTTTCCCTTATTTGTAAAACTCTGAATATTTTGAACAATATCATGCTTTTCATTCATAAGTACTTTACCTCTTGCATGTTAGCTGCGTCTTTCTTCACTAATCTCACTATTTAACTTGTTAAACTTCGAGTAGCGTAAGTCAATGCATGCCTTGTTATTTAACTTAGTGAACTATGATCAACCTATGTATAACAACTATTTAACACTTAGTCTTTAAACTTAAAGTAATGAAAATAACAAGAACTCAATGCACAAAACTGAGCATGCAAAATCACGGGGTTCTCAAGGAACTAACCTTTTGACGAACTATACCCCCTAGCCATAAAGAGACGATGCCCATTCTTGACGTACATAGGTGTACTTCATATACTTGGGTAGGGGTTATATACCTTGACCTTGCCAGGCATTGCTCCACATACTCTGATAGTTGCACCTTTCTGCGCTCGGTTTTCTCATCCTGCGCTAAGAATGATTCATCTATCTTATTGGAGTATCTAACCCGGGTGCTAACTTACACACCAAGTCAACCCCATTTTAGCACAAGCATAAGCGGACACCTTCGCCACGCATTACTTAATCATTTCACGGAGCACTTGAACTCGGGTAATCGTCCTCTCAACAAACTAACCTGACTTATCATACACTTACACACCTTAGTTATCAAACGCCTCTTACCGAGACAGGTCGTCTTACTTGACAACAAAAAATCAATTTGCACACAGGGCGCTTCTCATATCATCTTACCAAGGAAGGTCGTCTTACCTGACAACAAATAACCAATTTGCACATAGGGTGCCTTCTCGAATCATCTTATCGAGGAAGGTCGTCTTACCTGACAACAAATAATCAATTTGCACGCAGAGCGCCTTCTCAGATCATCTTACCGAGGAAGGTCGTCTTACCTAACAACATATACCAATTTTCTCGCAGGGTGGCTTCTCGGGTCATCTTACCGAGGGAGGTCGTCTTACCTAACAATAGATAACCAATTTGCACACAGGGCGTCTTCTCGAATCATCTTACCGACGGAGGTCGTCTTACCTAACAACAGATAACCAATTTGTAGGCAGGGCGCCTTCTCGGATCATCTTACCAAGGGAGGTCGTCTTACCTCACAAGAGATAACCAATTTGCATGAAAGGCGCCTTCTCGGATCATCTTACTGAGGGAGGTCGTCTTACCTGACAATAGATAATCAATTTGCACGTAGGGCGCCTTCTCGGATCATCTTACCGAAGAAGGTCGTCTTACCATGTGCTAAAACAATAAACAAAACTATCTTTCAAGAACAATTTTTCATTGGATGGCCTCGTTAAAAAAATCCTTCAAGGGAAAAAGAGCATCAATTTTATCATCACATTGTTCAAAAAGAACACATTAAACCAAAAAAATTAACTGAAATAAAACTTGAGATTTTCCGCATTCCACGTTCGAGGAATGGCTCCCCCTTCTAGGGTTTCTTGCCTATACGCTCCATTCCTAAGCACCTCGACTACGCAAAATGGAACAGTCCAATTCGGAGATAACTTGTTCTCTGGTTGATAGGGGTGAGCCTTTCGTATCACCAAGTCGGCAACCCTGAACTGTCGAGGCTTTGTCTTGGTCTTTTGCCTCAACTTCCACCTTTTCTTTAAGTTCACTGAGTTAATGTGAGTGTTCTCCCCTTTCCCGAACCTCTCCATCAGGTCCATGTTGTCTTTCATCGACGACTTCTGCCTCCGTAATCCATTTCAACTCTCCTTCCTGAACAATGAATGTGTAAGTTCTCTTATTTTTTAGGCTACTCTTGTAGCACTTCTGAGCCGTCTTTTGGTCGGACTTGATGATAATAACTCCTCCCTCAAAAGAAGGCAACTTCATTTTCATATGGGCCGTTGAGGCCACTGCACCCAACCTGTTTAGGGAAGGTCGCCCCAAAAGCAAGTTATAAGCTGTTTAGGGAAGGTCGCCCCAAAAGCAAGTTATAAGCTGAAAATGCATTAACAATAATGTATCTTACAGTGATTGTCTGAGTTGAGGTGCCATCAGAAAAGTCGTCCTCAACTCGATGTACCCCCGTACTTCCACCTAGTCTCCCATAAAGCCAAACAATCAACCATCGTACGACCTCAACTAGTTGGGAGATAACTGCAAACTGTTGAATGTTGACTAGAACATCACATCTGTCGAACTCCCCTGGTCAATGAGAACTTTGTGTATCTTCCTTCCCACGGTGACAATAGATATCACCATCGGATCATCCTCATGAGGAACCACGTCCTCCAAGTCAGAGATCGGGCTCTGGGGATGGTCAAGTCTCCTCGCCTCTAGGGACATTACTGCTTGCGCGTATCGCTTACTCTTGTAAGCAGTGCTCCCTCCTCTAGAAAATCCTCCCGAGATGGTGTTCAACTCTCCATGGATTGGTATCTCATACACTTGGTTCCTAAGTGTAACTTCTCCCTTTGGCTCTTCCTGATATGCCTCAAGGTAATCCTTCAGGAACCCTTCCTTCACTAAGCTCGCCAATTGGTGACCCAGAGCTATGCATCGTTTGATGTTGCGCCCAAACCCCTCGTGGGACTCGTACTAGGTGTCCTTTCGTGGCCCCAGATTCCTGTCAGTCTTCTGAAGAAACTTCAGCTTGTCTGTTTCCCCTTACATGCCTAACAATTCCTTGTAGGATACTCGAAACTTGGGTTGGAATGTTGACTCATCCCTGGACTTTGAATTGGGCTCGTCTCTCTTGGCTACGTATGGTGCGTACCTCAAGTCTGCTCTCTTCTCGGTTGAGGTTTCGTTAACCCTCTGAGGTTGGACTCGATCGCTCTCCTTAGGCTTTGGATGCCTTGAGAATGAGTTGTCGTGCTTTGTGGCGACGACCTCCTCTGCACTAATATGGGCAACAACCCGTCGTTGTATTTCGGAGAATGTCTCTTTCGAGTTCCTGATCAATGAGTCGCTAAATGGTCCTGCCATGATTCCTTGTTCGAAGGCATTGACCATCACGACCTCGCCATGTGTCTAGAGCTTCACTGTAAGCGCCCATAATCAATTTAAGTAGTTTTTCAGAGACTCCTCTTCCCTCTGTCTCACGTTGAAGAGGTCATATAAAATTGGAGGTTTGACCTGGTTCATAGAGAACTGTTCCTTTAATAGGTCAGAAAACTGATCGAAAGAGGTGATATGGCCATCAGGAAGCCCACTAAACCACTGCAGGGTTGTGCCTGTGAATGTACCCATGAACATCTTGCAATGGATAACATCTGTTCCTCTAAAAATAATCATATGGGAATTGAACGCCATGAGATGATTTTCAGGGATCTTCTACCCCCGTGAAAACGATTTTGGGCGTGATGTAGTGTGGTGGCACAAACTCATCCATGATCGCCTACGAGAATGGCTTGGGATGAGCTCTCAGAGGCACATTCAAACCTCGCTCCTTTGTGGAGCGTTGATCACGTTGTTGTAGATTCTTGTGCAAGTCCTCGTGGTCTTGTGCAATTCTTCACTGTTTGCTCATGAAGCATCTATCTTCGCCATCAGTTGATCTTGCATAAGCACTTGCTCAGCTTGAGCTTCTGCAATGAGCTTCTCCTGCTCGGCTTTAACTTCTGCCATTAGCTTCTCCTGCTCGGCTTTAGCTTCTTGCTGGATCCGCTCTTGCTCTCGCCTGTACTGCTCGTTGGCTTCCTGGAGAGCTCTTACGGTGTCCATGAGTTGTTGTAAAGTGGGGACCTCACTTCCTTCAGATCCCACGGGTCCTTGCAGTGTTCCTCATGTCATTGAAAAACTTTGAACATAAACGTGAGTGGGATCCGATTTTACCGAACCCCATGGTGGGCGGGAAATGTTCTTGCTGGTTGACTTTCTCGTCAGTTGACTCTAGTGAGAAGCTCCACTTCCTATCTTGTCTCCTCTAGATTCTGTTATGCGTCTTCTTGTTGCACTGGAACATAACTTTGTTGGGACAGAGGGGGCTCTACCTGTTGATCATACTCCGACGATCAGGTCATTGAGAGCTTTACGAAAATAAGATAAGTATTCAGTTTTAGTCTCCGAAACAACGTACCATTACTGGGGGGCTCAAACCCCTTTTATAACTATTCTTGTAACAACTTTCTCTCATGGGAATCTTATCTCTACTGAAAGCATAATAACAGAAAGACCACCTGCCAATGGGGCACCACTTCAGGTGCTATTAGCAGGAAAATATTTTGTTTTACGTGGGCACCCTTACTTACGGTGCTTCTCTTATTTAACAACTTTATCTTTTTCAACCAACAACTATATGCATGTATTTACGTATCTTAACAAGCACACACACTTATTTGTTAGGTTAAAAAACATATTCGCTAATAACCTTATTTTAATTTATAACAAAAATATTATCTTAATTAGTCTCTAACTGGCTTACCAACATAACTGGGTCAAACTCGTGACCCACCCTTTAGGCCCAACAATCGAGCTGACCTACTCACGCTCGTGCACAGAACATCCGAGCACTTTGTTCAGTATAAGTATTTTTTCATCTATGGATACTTGGGAGGAGTTAGATTGTTCTGAAGTTTGGGTGTTTTTTGTACATGACTTTATGTGTAGTCATTGCTAGTTTTTGGTGTGAATATGACAACAGTTGAGGAAGGTATGAAATAAGAACAAAGAGGAATTCATGTAATTTTTAGTGGTACGACGGTCTAGTTTGTCTCTTCCCTTTTTGTATATAGGTTTGGACATTCCTTAATGTCTAATTTATTTATTTTTGATAAAAAAGTATAGCTTCCAGAATTTTAGTGTGAACATTTTGATTGACGCTACTCGAATGCAATGCATTAGGGTCCGTTTCTTTCTCATTATCTCTTTTTTACCAACTCTAATATATTGTTTTCTTGTAGTGTTTCACTTTTAAATATATTTATAGTTGATATAAAATCTTGGCATTTTTAGATTTAATATCTTGAAATTTACATCTTAATTTGATACTTAGCTAAATTTTAAAATTGGAATATTTTAGTTAAATTATTTTCTACAAAAAACGTGTGGAGGAAAATTATTCATATTCCACGTCCAAGGCAAAATGTCCACTTTAATGACAAATGCATGTAATTTCAAAAAAGTTGAGTTCATAATTGTGTGCGTGATTGAGCTGTTTTAGATTCCTTTCACTTATTGGGTCAAACCAAAAGTATTCGAGAATTGAGCAAGTTAACCCAACAACTTTTGTTCACCAATGATCAAATCAACCATTTTTACTTTTAGAAATCACAGAAATATTCTATTATCAAACTTAACCTATCTTCTTAAATAAATAAAATGTTAACTATGTTTTAGTGTCGTAAAATTTTCAAAATTTAGTTTTTGTCCTTTCAAAAATTCATTCATTTTTTTCCTAATTTTGAATTCGGTTAATTGATGTACTAGAAGTGATGCATCAAAATTAGGATAGAAAAAAAAATAGACAAAAGAATTAAGAAGAAATAAAGCTAAATTTTTTGAAGAATAAATTTCCATAATTCATAAGTAACTATACTAGAGTAAAACTTACCTATGATGATAACCTCTAGGAGGGTATTGAAGGCTTCTTTTATATATGTTTTGTTCTGTTACATATATTTGAGAGTACTTTTCTATATAATATATTTTGATAAAAATATAATAAATACATATATTA
>Ga0123341_1001809_pt1 | contig 16773 bp, 8 predicted proteins | sample Turbeapinknodule_FD_89959 | JGI IMG/M metagenome (GOLD analysis project Ga0123341, IMG submission 89959) | Root nodule microbial communities of legume samples collected from Mexico - Turtle bean Mexico pink nodule | ecosystem: Host-associated > Plants > Roots > Nodule | place: Mexico: Nepantla...
AGAAAAAAATTACAGTTTCCTAAGATAATACTTACAGATTGGATGGATTCAATTTGAAAAAAGTCATTTGTTTTATAATGAGGATACAAAATAATGTCATTTATTTTTATGTAAAGGATCAAAGATAGTGGTATTCTAAAAATACTTGGATGTTAATGAAACAATTACTAAAATTACATTAAAGAACTAAAAGAATATTTATTGTTTACACGAATTTTATTAGGAGAAAAGTAATAGGTCTGAAAACCAATACAAGTCATAGAGAATCGCAGTGAAAATTATATATACGAATTTATGATAATATTTACAACAAAATATTTTTTACAAAAGCAGAGTATTTTGTTCTCAATAAACTAGTTTATTCTGGTGAAAATAAATACATCTATAAAAATTTCAAAATTATTAACCAAAAATAGTTTGCCCATAGGGGAAACTCCTCGCATTTATACTTTTATCTGGATTTTTAATTTTAACAAAACTTAAAATATAGCCGATGCATTAAGAAAATCATAAAGGGGCATGTCAATTTTAATTTAAGCATCATCAACATCTTCAATTATTTTCTTCCCTTCCTGCACGGGAAATTTCCAATAAAAAATAATTTAAACAAGTTTACCCACAAATATTTATAAAAAAAAAAACAATTCTATTTAGTCCTTATTTAAAAATACACCCAAGTCTTCAGAGATTGAGACCTGAGCCATACTATTTTCACGTATCAAAACTCAACCAAATAAATAAAAATATTTGATGGCAATGATCCAATGCGAACTATGTACAGAAAACTACATACTCTCAAAAGGATAAATATTAAATACAGTTAGATACTATACAAATAAAAGTACACAGAAATGATGTACCTTACAAGGTGCTTTCTGTTACATAAATATGATACCTATAGAAAGCAGGATATCATTCTTGGAGGGATGAGTTTAAACGACATACAAATTAGCATCTGTAAATTACAAATTGTGACATTTTACAGAAATATATACATTAAGACCCAGAATAATCAATACGGTGATACAAGTGCCACTTCAACCCCCCCAGCCTTTGAAGAACAAAAAACTGAACAGCTAAATCCTATCTCCAAAAAATTATAAAGGAAAAACCATAGCCAGAATTGGGGAGAAATGTTGAAAATATTATCCCAACCCAGCATATTCCAGCCAAACTACCACCGAATGAATCTTTACAACTATATCTGCCACTACACGAGGTTTCAGAAATCTGACCTCATAAGTTTCATTCGAGGTTTTATGCTAATATTGGCAAAGGGTTTTGGTTGTTCTACATGGACATAATCCCTTGTCTTGAGAACCTGCAATCACAGTTGAAGTTGCATGTGAACCAATGTAAAGTTTCCGAGTAAGCCTTTGAAGAGTTCAAACGGAGCATTTTAAGAAACAGGTCCAAGGTGTGAGAGAACACGAAAAATCTAACACCAAAAGAGTGATGTATGACCCTCCAAAGCAGATATTCAAGTAAGAACAGAAACTAAAGCTAAACCAATAGAACATGTTTTATGACAAGATTTAGACACCGTTCTCAGCCCCTTTGGAGTTCGCTCACATTTATTTCAAGGGTATTTGACTTCCAACTAGCAGAGAGAACGGTTTAATCTTTGGTACTAATTGTTTTACTCTTGCATTCAATTTTCCCACTATCTATTTTGGGCGCATTTAAAACTTAAAAAAGATGCCTATCTATTTTCCCACTATCCATGTGAATATATCTCCTCTTTTCTCCAATGAGATATTTCAATTATCATTAATCATAAATGTGAAGATGTTAAACTGATGCAATAAGACCAGTTGGCAATAGATATTGTATGTGTAAATTAAAATAATTCTCGACCATACCAGAGTTTCGAAAAACATCCGTGACGCTTCCTTCTTTGTTTTACCAACTAATAAATTGTCAAGATGCAGCTCCTTCCTTCCTTGATGATCTTCTTTATCAAACGCAGTCTGCAGATACTTGGCAACAGCCCTGTGGATAAATGCATTAGTTAGCTGTTGAAATATAACATCCATGAAACTGGGAATCAGTGCAAAAAACTCTGGCCAACTCAAATGAATTAGCAAAGAAAATTTAGTTATATGATCCTAAACAATCTAAATCCAGATCCAGATAAAATAAATTTTAGATGTTTGTTAATTGTTATTTTTCAAAGATGAATTAAACCTGAATCATCTGCACAACCACAATTTCTGGGCTCATGTGAAAAGACATATTGTAATGGCAGATGAAGTCATTTGTTCATATCCTCAAGGGAATCCATCCCATCTAAGGCAATGGCTAAGGGGATTTTAAATGAAATGCAAGTATTTGACTAGGTGTAAAAGGAAATTCACAAACTGCCATACACATGATGAAATGTACAACTTTACGTCGAGTTTCACAACAGTGAGAAAAAAAAGGAAGTGCAGTTACTTCAGTTACTAAACTCTTGCACAAACAAACCTGGTCCTGGAAGACCATCCACTATTTTCAAGGTGAGTTCCTTCAGCACATGATTGAAAATCATCATCCTCATCATCATCAATTACTTCATCATCCCCAACATTCAAAAACCCTGGGAGTATACAGAGATAATGAATTACCACAGATCAAATAACATAAAAAAAATAGAAGTAATATGAAAGCTCAATATCCTGCTTCACCGACTATTGCTTATATTTGCCACACATTTAATATTATTTTGCATATAACCTACACATAATAACTTCAAAGAATTGAGAGACATGAAGGAACTGTCAGGAAAGGAAGCTGGCATCTAAATGAAGAGTGATTGACTCTTAATAATTCATTGGATTGACTGGTGACTAATATTAACACTAATTAGTTAGATGGCACTTTCATAAAATGAACATCAAAGAGCATTTAGAAACAAACCTGTGTCACTAGCAATCATGTAATTTTCCTGCACCATTTAACCATAGAACTTGATTAGCATGAATAAAATAGTAAATAAATACAACAGACAGGCATCTTAATTAAAACTTCTTTTCCAAAGGCTAGGAACAGCAGATCACACATTTCGCTTCAAAATAAAATTTCAAAATACCTACAGGACAATCACACCAATGCCAAAAACATAGTGGCACGTATTTAGACCACTTCAGAAGAAAGAAAACATGTACAAGAACAAAAAAAAGGCTTAAATGTACACATCAAGAGTAGTGAAATTAGCAGAATTACTTATTCTCACATATCATCCAAAGGTGCAGTGTGATTCAAAGTGCAGTTGAAGGCAATTTCAATGAGTAGCAAAGTCTAAGAAGAAGTTAGGGACACTTGCTGGTTGGATGGATTTGGGTTAGGTGAGGGCTCACCACATCATAATACTAAAGCGGTGACTATAACTGTTGCAATTTTGAAAACTACAGGCTATAACTAACATTGCTATTTTCCTGGACCGAACTTAGGGTTAGACCATACCATACCACACCCTTTCTCTTTTGTACCGATTTCAATTTTTAGGACCCAGAAAATTAGCTTTAATTGTCGTGAGAACTGAGTGTAAAAAATATGGACATCACCACATTCAAAACCCAATTGTTTTATTATCCTTCATGTGATGAAATATGATAATTGGACCTCGGGTGTCAGGTTTCATTGTGATGTCTAACATGAGTTAAAAAAAATAAAAATCCCGCTCCTGCTTAAAATCAAAACTTTATCACCCAACTATGTCCAGAATTACTGTTTTCTTAAGAAAAACAAAAGTTTGAAATAAAAACAGATTGTTGTCAATAATAAGCTTTAGTCACGGCTCAATGTTATCAAGCAATGCTTAAAATTTGTCAGGTATATCAACTATGCTAAATAATCCTAGTAGAAGAATAAGAGACAAATCCAACAAATAAAATATATGGAAAAAGGCAAAATTAAGGCAAACTGGAGAACTTACATCATTGTGTTCTACATAGGGACTCCTAATTTCAGGGTACACTGTACTTTGTAGTCCAGGTTCCTGAAAGACTAGGTTTTCTTCGTCTTTCAAAGAACTCTCTTTTGCATCTACACTGAGTGCTTCAGATTGTAAACAGTCTACATTAGCATTTCCTATAAATATGCAGTCAGTTGCACCCTTGTCATCACACTCCATGGCAGAAGCAACAATTTGATCCTCATTTAACTGCCCCAGCATACTGTTTCCATTTTCCTCTGATGGTAGATCACCATTAAAGGAAGCCTGAATATCAGTAAATTCATCAGTTTCTTTAGAACCAGTAGCCAAGGATGCATACAAATCATTGGCTTCAAAACCATCTGTTTGAACTTGTGTTCTAGTTTCCATGCTAAGCTCAATAGCACCTAATCCATTTCTATCGCTCTGATCCTGCACAAACTCATCCTCTAGAATAGGGACTGTGTTCAAGTTCTCAGCATTTGGAATGCTCAAAATATTTGAATGAATAGAACCAACGAGATCATTGGTTTTATCCATGAGAGTCAGGGATTTGGTAAAATCACTTTCAAAGACTTCAGTTAAGGATGAAGATACGTGCTCAGGGCCAGCAGAGCAATTCTCAGCTGCAGAATTTGCAATATTTCCTCCAACATGGTTTATTTCAACATTTTGAGAATTGTCAAGCTCCTCCACATGAGAAACAATATTTGTGTGCCCACAGGCATCAATATCATGAGATCCCAAATTAACCTCAGACTGATGACTCTCAGACAAAACAGGTATCTCAGTAGGATGCACCCCTGCATCTTCTTGGAGTTGGACAGCCACAGGTTCATAAGTTGTGTGCCTGTGAGCATCAATATCATGAGATCCCAAGTTAATCTCAGACTGATGACTCTCAGACAAAACAGTTATCTCAGGAGGTTGCACTTCTGAATCTTCTTGGTGTTGGACTGCCATAGGTTCATTATTCTCCACCACTCCATGAATTTCAGTATTTGTTCTAGAAAAGGACTCTTGATCATTTGTTTTTTCTACAATAGAACTATCCATACCATAATCATAAACCTTGATTCCAGTCAGATCAATTGTCTCGTTTCGCAGAATAGTCAAATCAGTAGTCAGATCTGGAATGTATAAGAGAATTGCATAGATTATATTAGAGGGAAATTTCATAAAAGAATATGACAAAGCTCTGAAAAATTAAGCAAATAAGGATGGTTTAATCAGGATAATGATGACCAAATGCACTTAAAAATAGGTTTTTGAAAAGCAATTGACAACAGTTGAAAAGGAACAGACATGACCATCCCATAGATGCAGAAACAACATGTAGTAGACCACTTTAGCCAGCTCATAACATCAATGATGAACAGGTTAAGTGTCACCATTGTGGTTTCTGGATTAATAGCCAGCTCTATAAAAAATTATTATAGAGATGGAACAAAATACATTAGAAGCCTCACAAATCGAGGAAAGTGTTGTCATGAGGAGAACAGTGAATTAGATACATCGTATGATCATAAAAGTATTATTTTTCCTCATTTCAAAATTCATGTACCAAAAAACAACTGCATTGCAAACATAAAATGTACTAATGTGTTTGTTTTCATTAATGTTATTACTTTCAGTTTACATGCTTTCACTAGAAGTAGCAAAGATACCACAACTTATTTTCACTTGTTTTCTATTTTAGAGATTTTAACATTTTAAGAAAGGGGGAGAGAAAGGTTTGAGCAAATGATCAATAACACAACATAAACAAAGCCAAAAATTTCACCAGTAAATATCGGCCCATGAAAAATTTCATCCTCCAAAAATTGTCTTTGAATCATTAAAATCTCATGACTAGTGCAAGGGGCTTTTTTCCGCATGCGACGGATGTCTTCAGTATTTGTCAACTGTTCACGTATTGTACTTCAGAACAAAGAAGAAAAAACAATTAGTATTCAGGAAACTAAAAGGAGTGTGGTACGCTATACAACACAAAATACCAAAAGTGGCATCATAAATTCAATAATAAATTGAAGTGTGAACAAAGTATAAAAGTAAAAGAAAAAATAAATTACAAAAAAATAAATTACAAGTTACAACTATTGCCGGACAGTTTATGCAAGATCAGTTCTAAAGTTATCCTTTCAATAAATAAAGGTGTTACGCTATGCCTAGCCCATGGGACAACCTAGGAGTATTAATTAGGAACACTGACGAATGGTAAATAGATAGGTGCACAACACACAAAAAAGTAGAGGTCTATAAATAGATGGGTCTGATATCTTCCCAACTGGATAACCATCCAATATTGATATCAGCTATTTTAAACATACTAGACATCTTCTATTATGGATGCACAAAAATTTCAGCAGATCTAATTTTCTCTCTTCTTCCAGATGGGCTGAGTTGCTTCAGTCATTTAGTTACCTCCAAGGTTATCAACCCTAGGGTTAACTCGTAAACCCTTACGAGTTTAAGAGTCCACTGCAGGGTCACGAATTGACTCGTGAGTAAACTCGTTTTTGAGTAAACTCGCAGTAGACTCGGTGCAAACTAGCGAATTCGAGGCCGAGTCACCGAGTTACCTGGTTCACATTGTTCACGTCACGTTATCATCTTCATCATCGCTAGTCGTCGTTGTCCTCACCTCGTCGCACTGCACGCCTCTAGGTTTCATGGGGTTCTTTTTTAGGGTTTGGTAACATGTTGGGTTTAGGGTTAGGGATTTTTTAGCTGATTGGGTTTAGGGTTATTTTTAGGTTGGATTTGAGATTTTTGGGCAGATTGGAGATTTTTGGCAGATTGGAGATTTTTGACATATTGGGTTTTTTTTTAGATTTTTAAACATGATAATATTTGTGTTGCTTTAATAATTTAATTATCTTATCCGTTTGACAAATAATATTTTGTTGGTGTATGAACTTGTTTATTTCAATATTATGGAATTGGTATCATGAAATACTTTTTTTATTAAATTTTTTGTATGAAGTAGATTCTTACAAATCTACGAGTCAAGTTTACAGACCTCCCACAAAGTCTGATAACCTTGGTTACCTCTAATACAACAAAATCAATTGCTCAACAAGGCTTGCCTTGGCAATTAAATAGATAAAAAGAGTAAAAATCAATTATCGAAAATAGTAAAAAAGGAGAAGAATAAATAAGTGACAGAATATTATGCTTTTCATTCTATTATAATCAATAAAAAATCAAATGGATAGATATGCACAGATGATTGGATGGAAAACATACTCGCCGTGCAAGACCATCATATCATCCATAAGCATCTTCCTCTTCAAGGCACTAGTACGAGGTGCAGAACGAACCCGCTTCATTGATGCCATTTCAGGAGCTGCAGGACTGGGTTTCATTTTCAAAACTGAAGATTTTCTACCAACTGCACCAACAAAGTATTTTCAGCCTCACCACATTCTCAAGGACAATACACACTGTAACAAAACATATAGCAAAATACATTAATAGACCACTCTTATACCTAATATGGATGACAATAGATCGTCATCACCAGGAACAGACTCAGTAGTTCTCTTGGATTGAGCTCCCCCGTAAGACTCAACCAAATCCATACTCTGCATTGTAAGAGTACTTTCTGTGAAGCTACGTTTTTTACCAGAAATGTCTGTTAATCCTGCAGCACCTGTATGGCCTTTAGTTGCACCCTGGTTGTCAGGAGTAGATGCCATCAGCAAATCATTTGCTTCACCATCATGTTGGTAAGCTAAGGAGAGCAACTTTTCAGGCTCTGGCATGTCAGTAACCGCAGATCTATTTATACTCTCTACTTTATTGCTAAATATTTGACTCTCAAGCTCCACATCTGTTTTTCCCAAATCAGGCGTTCCTTTAGATACAGATGGCTCTATAGTCTCTTGGTAACTTAAAGCAGGATTTGAAACATCAGTTACATGACCTCTTTCACCTGTAAAGAGTAAAAAGAACAGATTATCAATAAAATGGAATGTGCATGTTTGATAATATCTGTCAACAAGATTATACAATTCAATGGAGTAACTTAACAATAAAACAGAATCCACTCGAATTGTCACTAAAGGGTACTTACTATGATGTTCAGAAAGAAAAAAACTCAAAATGGAAAAAAGACAACAAAATGTAATAGTCAGTACAACATCGTGGTGACATGATGTTCAAATATCAAAATGAGTTCTGAATCTTATTCTCATTTGTTTTTGTTTAGCACATCAGCATCTTATGAATAACTTGTTCAGTGTTTTGGAGAACACTGGTTTGTCTCAATCAAAGACAGTCAGAGGATCAGAGGATTTGGTAATAGGCAAAATGCCAAAAGGACTTTGGCGGTGTTTCCCGGCAGCAATTCTTTTGTGCATGTAATAGGAAAAAAATGCTAGAAATTTAGCAGGAGAGCAATCTTCTATTAGGTTATATGGAATCCAGTATTTTCTAGCTTCTATGTCAAGCCCTGGTCATGATATTTCAGAGGGGTGTTCTAACATCTCCACAGAGATCACTATGCTATGCTGCATGTTTCTTAATATTTGTTCCCTTTTTTTGTTGATTTTGGTTATAGTCATCTTCAGTACTTCAGGATTTCTTATCCTCTTTTGCAACTTTCGCTTCTATCTCACTAAGTTATTTTCTAATCCAAAAGAAACACATGTAAAATTGCATTGTAATTACACCCAGATTGAGATTATACATAGGTTTGCAAGGGAGGTTGCAAGATCCCAGAAGTAGGATCATAAGGCAAACTTAAATTTGAAATTTATAACCAATTCATAAACAAAAATACAAAACAGAGGATGCAGCCACAGTCACAGTAGTCAGTGTCAATAATGAAAAACTGTGATACTGAACGCCTGTCACAGACACAGCAGCAAACATTCATAAACAGTCACTAAAGAGAGGCAGAGAATTTAGGCAGTGTTCATCTAGGTCTGAAAATGGGGGAGAGCAGCAGAAAGTATCAATATACAGCACCAAAAAACTTGTTAAAAAAGCCTAAACCCAACCCGAAAAATAAAAGGATTAGAAAAATGAATAATAAATTCAGTTTTCTAAATACTAGATTGTAACATGCCAGCTGACCCAAAAGATGCTATATTGGGATATCCAATTTCACGATTTTGCAGCAATCCTACAACAGTCTTACTCTGATCCCACTGTTTGATGGTTTTACTCAATCCAGCTCAGAAGCAGGGAGCCAGATCATGAAATCATGAGCTCACAATTTTATAGCAATGCTGACACAGAATTACTTGTAATGTACCTATTCCACACCAGCTGTTACAGCCAAGCAAATGAAGAGAAAAAAATAATAAAATTCAGTGTTTTAAATACGGGATTGTGCCACATACCAGCCGACCTAAAAGATGTTATGGTGGGATAGTGGATAAAGGGATAGCTAGAAGTGATGAATTTAGAGAGAAATGAGGTAATGAGAAGTCCTACATAGCAAAGGTTGGGTGGGTTAAGGGAGAAAGTGAGAAACAGCTTTTTTATTGATCTTGTAAGTATATATTGTTTTCAAAATTAAAATCCAGAAAACAGCCTCCATCAAGAGATTGTGCTCACAGTCCGTAATGATCACTATCTCCCTCGCAAAAGGTGGTACACTGAACTACTCTGCAAGCAGCCAAGGACTACTTTGCTACTCCTACACTACACTGAATCCCAAATTGACGGGCTAGTGTGAGCTTATCAATGCGGTTATGCACCCTTCAAATAGAAATCTATTTACTGAAAGATCCTAGCTTTCGTGCGTTGGTGGGTCTTCGAGATCCTTTCGATGAGCTATGTTGTGTTGAAGGGATATCTATATGAAAAGACAGTTCTATTTCCATTTGATTAGTATTTTCTATTAGTAATAAATTCATTTTAGTTAGTGATCTTGGCTCAGCTAGTCCTTTCTATCGTGATGAACTGTTGGCACCAGTCTTACATTTTGTCGAGACTATAGTCCACTATTTAAGAACCTGATTAAGTAATATAAGTCACCTCAATTGAGCTTATATTAATACCTTCAATAAATGACAGAGAAGGCTGGCCCAGATGGGAGGTGCATGGTTGAAGGAGAGATTCAGTAGGCTGCACAGCTTCATGTGATACATGATTTAAACCCTCAGCTTCCTTCAGTTCTTGAGAAGCTTGAGCTTCCACATCAACAGCAACTTCAGGTCTTCCAGGTGATCCTAGCGGACTAATAACATTGGATATTAGAGCACCATCAGACGGACAGGATTGTCTATCACTCTTAGAAATTTCAATGTCATTCAGAACTTCATGCTTTGATAATGAGTTACCATCCTCCAAATAACCATCTGATCCTGGCACCTGAGATCCATCCATGTTAGACAATGGTTTACATGAGATGTTCTCTTGATCAGAAGTAACATGAGAACAACCAGGAGAAGAAACAACACAATTTGTAACAGTTTGGTCCAAAGGAGGAGCAGGAACTGGGTCAATGTTCATCAAAACTCCATCTTGCAAGTCCTCCTCCTTGTCAGGAACAGCAGAAGTATTGATCATCCCACCTTCACATTCTGGTAACATGGTGGCAGGAAACTCTTTATTGGAAGAGTCCACCAAGGGTAATGATGCTAAGGAATGATCTTCATTCATCAAATTTTCTTGATCCTTGATTACAACCTGACATGCTAAATGCTCCTGCTCCTCTCTTTTGCCATCCACTTCAATCAGATCGCAGCATTTCTCTTCATGATGCAAATCTAAAGAAATATGATTCTCGTTACTTTGCAAGGAGCAATCATTTACATCATTATCCCTTTGGTGACCCAACAATTCATGTTGTGAGGTCTCCATTGATTTTAAATCGGCTAAATTATGACAATCAACTTCATTATTGCCCTGATCCATCTGAGTTCCAAATAAGTTAGGCTCTTCAAGTCCGGGGGTAGATGGACCCTCAGCATACTCACGGACTTTACCACTAGGGGGCAAATCATCAATCTGTTCAAAACAAATCAGATCACTAATTAAACAAGAAGAAGATACAATCCCTAGTAAATAGAACCACTTCCATTTCACCCTCTTTCCAAAAAGGAGAGAAAAATGAACACAACAAGCAATAAAACCAAAGATTCAAGGCAAGCAAATATTTTAAAATATAAAGTGTATTTTGCTTCCACAGCTTTTCATCTCAAGTTTTGCTTACCTCCTCTTTCTTTTCATCATTTTGATGAGACACCTGAAGACTAGCACCAAAGTCATCATGCTCCAAAGTAGTAGCTTTGTCATTTAACAAAACCTGATTTTGTCAAATCAAATTAAAATCTCCAGAAGTAGTAAGAAAAAAGCATCTATACTCAGCATAGTCAATTTAAAGTAAATTATTTTCTACAGTAATACACATTATGACACTTAGCTAACAGACACCTCAATTAAAACCAAGCATAACAGTGCTCCAAGAACAACAAAAGGTTCATATATATGCTCATCATAAGATGGCAGCCAACAGCAAAGCAGTCCTATTCGTGACAGATAAATGTACAAGACAGATCTAGAATGTAATGATGCAAATGAGAAAAGCATAAGATCCATATCAGGCATACCAGGCCTGTGCATTTCAGATGCATATATTACTTTTACAGTATTACCATCAATGCAGTATATCTATGCTTCCTAGTTATGACCAGACAACAAAACAATAACATATAAATCAGTAAGTTGGAGCCCCTAAACCACATATATCACATTTCGTCAATCAACTCCATGCATAGGATGATGTGGAAAAACTGAAAATAAGAAAACAAATTACCTCATCAAGGTCTAGCCCAATTTGAGAAGCATCACCGTCACCAAAGCGCTCTGCAAGACATGTTTACCATTAAAATTAGCCACAAAACTCTCCACATCACATTTAAAATTCACTATCAACAAATCAGTACAAAGAGAAACAGAGACAAAAAAGGTAGACTAACCATCCAAGCCAAACTGTGAAGTAGAGTAAACCACACCATCCATAGTATCTTGCAGTGTAATCTGCTCCCTAGTACTGACATGGTGATCAACATAGTTACTGCAAGTTCACAACACATAAATTCCTCCATTAATAAGCCAATATACCTATCTTCCACACTAACCATTAACACAAAATCGCCATTTAGATCATAGAGCTATTCTGTAAAAGCATAGCCAAACGAAAAATCGGCCACTGAAAAATTCTGGCATTATTATTAAATTTGTATCAGTCATCTGAAAATACTAAGGAAAAATCTTGACATATAACATTGGACAAAATCACTACAAAGTGGTTTCAGATGAAATGAAACAAATTAAACTAGATAAAACCAATTTAAGAAAAAATACCACTGCAGTAAACAATAGCTAAAGCTACAAACGACAATATGTTCAAGTATTTAAGAACTAACGCTTGAAGAATGTCACTATCTGGCAGTTCAAAATCATCAAGATCAAAAGTCTCAGGTAAGGTGATGGAATGGTAAGGTGCAGTGGACTCTTCAGGTGGCAAATCAACTGCTGTGGAGCGAAAAGCTTGCTTAATCTTAAGCAAGGCTTCACTACAGTCATCAAAAAGGTAATTCACCTTCCTAGAATATATCCTCACCACACCAAGCAGAAGATGGCTAGATAAACGGAGTGCAATTGGTACTTCAGGAAAAAGAATGGAATCTGTTCATTCATAAAATTAAACAAATAAATATTATGAAACGATAAAATATGATCAAAATTAATACCAAATGCAGCATATCCACATACAACGTACTGAGCAATATTAATTTCCCTCTTCGTCTATCATAACAAAATTTAAGCAATCAAAATCATTTGACATAAGAATAAAATAGTCCTCACTCATTCCACAAAATGCAGCTATAACCAACCTTTCTCTCAAATTTTATAATATTAAAAATTTAACATTGAGTAAATCTACTTAGAAACAATTATCACAATTTAGAAAATTAATATTTTCTCTTAACAAGACTGGTATATTTTCCTTTATAAATCATTACCATCATCATCATCAGCATTATTTTGCCCAATAATAATTTCATTAAGACGTTCAAGAGAAGAGAAGCACAATCAATAAACTAGCAATCAGCTAAAATATTAGGGGACAACAAAAGGCTCTAGTACATAAACTATTGCTAGCAATTACTGATAGATACATCTGGAATATAATATTTTAAGGATTTGCAAACTGCTGGATCCCTTTTACTCAAGATCAACTTCTTATTTCTTGCAATAAATCTCAGGAATTTCATTTTAACAGAGGGAAAGTCTTAAAATGGACTTTAAACTTAACTTAACCTCACAAAATCAGCTTGCAAGAAAAAATTTACACTTACTTATAAGTTATATACTATAATTTGGCTTTTTCTTCAGTCAATGTGGAATCTTCAACACATCTAATCTAATTCTCAACAAATTGGCTTGTAAGGTGAGGCTTGCATTCACTTATATATTTTAATTTGGCCTTATCTTCAGTCGACGTGGGATCTCCAATAGACCTCCTCACGCATATTTTATAATCTTAAAAAACTAACATTGAATACTTAGAAACAATAATCACAATTTAGAAAATTAATATTTTCTCTTAACAAGATTGGTATATTTTCCTTTATAAATCATTACTATCATCATCATCATTATTTTGCCCAATAATAATTTCATTAAGATGTTCAAGAGAGGAGAAGCACAATCAATAAACTGGCAATCAGCCAAAATGTTAGGGGACAGCAAAAGGCTCTAGTACATAAACTATTGCTAGCATTTGTTTTACTACTGATAGATACGTCTGGAATATAATATTTTAAGGATTTGCAAACTGCTGGATCCTTTTACTCGAGATCAACTTCTTATTTCTTGCAATCAATTTCAGGTATTTCATTTTGACAGAGGGAAAGTCTTAAAGTAGACTTTAAACTTAACTTAACCTCACAAAACCAGCTTGCAAGATAAAATTTGCACTTATTTATATACAATTAACTAGTTTTTACTTAAGTCAATGTGGAATCTTCAACACACCTAACTCTTGACAAATTGACTTATAAGATGAGGTTTGCACCTATTTATATATTGTAATTTGGTCGTATCTCCAATCGACGTAGGATCTTCAATACACCTCATCACGCCAAGAACTAAACATCTCGAACGTGGAACTAGAGAGGAAGCTCGATACCAGGTGACACGAGACCCAACAAATTCGACTAAGATAGACTTTGAATGGCTCGGACACCTTCTTAAGAAAGGGAAATTTAAGTCTAAATCAAGCTTACAAAATCGGTTTGTAAGGTCATATTTGCACCTCACTTATATACTATTTGACTTTATCTTTAGTCTATGTAGAATCTCCAACACACTATCACGTCAAGAAATAAACATCTCCAACATGAGATTAAATATTTGTGATTGGTCCAACAGGAGCCTAATAGCGGGTGACACAACAACCCCAAATAATATCCCTACGATAAGCTCTAATACCATCTTGTGAGCTTTTTGAATAGCCACTTAATTAAGTTGTTAAACCAAAAGCACCCATGGTCCCTTAGGCATGATTTATTAGCTACCATTGGGAAACATTTATATTGCAAAGTTTCTAATTCTGACCCATCCTTAGCTTTTTTCTATATTCTGCCATTCCATTCATCAATCTAATTTCATCTCAGAACTACTTTTTTTATTCCTCTACACCGAAGAGAAAGTCATATTTAGAATCCTTAGGTAAATAAATATGCTCAATATCCTTGCGTATTTTCACTCAAGAATACCAGACACTCTCTTAAGCTTGAGCAGACTAAACATAAAAAAAAAAATACATCAAATAAAAGAGCCATCAAGTTTTCTACAAATAAACGACAATGACCCAGACAAATTACTGTGAGTAAAGCACCACAAGATTGATAAGAAAAGGAAAATTCCAGCAACAGGTGGCATACAAGAATAAATATTCAGAAAATATTTCAAGCACTTGGACTAACAACAACACAGAACGAACTTGGCTAATACCTTCCTTAACACTCGTGGTTCTCAAACCCCACAGAAGTCCTTACCTGTCACCCTAGGCATAATACAAGTTTAAGATGTAGCTCTTGTTTTAGTTAGCCTAACAAAGCTCAAAATTTGTGCACCCCAACCAGTAAGCTGTTTAAGTTTTCAAAGATAACTGAGACAACGGTTCAGATTGAAGAAAGCCAATATCTGCACAATTTCCTAAACTGTAACTAATAACTAACTATCAGCAGCCATCAGAATTAACCGACAAGGTAATTAGATCAGGAAACAACAAAACAAGCTTTTATATCCTCATTAAAACAAAGCCTTCCAAAACATTAATTGCAATCATAAATTACACCGCTAACTAACACACAATTACAATTTTCCTCATATTAAAATCCCAAATCAAAAAGCACAAAACAAAACAAAAACGTACCTACGGATACACCAATGTCAGTATCAGCCACCTGATTCTTTCGGAGCTTCCTCTCCAAATGCGCAGCTATCCATATAGTCCCAAGTGGCCCTTTCTTGGCCAAAATAAACTGAGAATAGAACATCCCTTTTCTTCAGCTCGCAAATTCCCCACTCCAAAATAAACAACTTTCCCCCAAACCTAAAACCCCATCACAACCCCCCGACAAAACCAAATCCAGCACCAAGAAACCCTAATTGCACCTCCTCCGTCAACAAAACCGACAGAACTCCACCACAACCACGTGGGAAAAACAATTCGCGCAGTGAAACAACCTAAAACTCACCAAAGTGGTCGTTGAATCGAGAAAACGCAGAGGTAGAGAGAATCATCACTGAGCATGGTTTCGTGAAGTGGAAAAAAAAAACCCTAACAGCCGTGTTAGAATAAAAACGTGAACAATTGAAACAGAAAATGAGGAACACGAAAAGATTTGGTGGTAATTGTAATTTTGAAATTGAAATTGAAATTTGAACAGAGAAAGAGAGCGATTTGGAAAGTCAGATTTGGTTTGGTTTGGTGTGTTTGGGTCTAATTTTCGAAATAAAATGACAACACAATAAATAAAATAAATATAAGTGTATGTATGGTATGTATCATATGGTATGGTATGATAATATATGGTGAAACTATCATCTTTTACAATTTTACATGCTGAGCTGTTGCTTTCTCATTGGTCAAACCTAGGCCAATACAAATCTACACTTCTTTCACTTTTTCTTTTTTTCGTTATTCCCTTTCTTTCCGCACCTTGTCTGATAAATAAATCAAAATATTTATGAAGAAAATTAAATAGTAATATTTTCCTTCCGTTTTCATAGATTAAAAAAAAATAAAAAAAATTATTTACTATTTATTTATTATCTGATTTTTTATTTATTATTATTATTATTATGTCATCCTTATTTCATGATAACTTAGAGTAGAAGTTCGTGTATATCTAAAGTTTATATCTCAAAATTATATCTAAAAAAGGTTGTAGCACTTTTAATAGACAACATTTTAATAATGTAGTTGAATCAATTAGTGAATGCAGTTTATTTTAAATCTATCACAGATTTATTTAATTTATAAATAATAATCTGATCTTTTTACAGTATATTTCGATATAAAAATATACATTTTCATTTATTGGTTAATTTTTGTTGCCCTGGAATAAATTTTTTCTTATTTTAAATTAGTTCAAAGAAAAACTATGAGACATTTCTTTTTAAAATTGAAAACTATTGCACAAATTTAGTTGAATTTAAAATGTTGTGTTTTTGTGGTGATGATAAACACTGGTTATTACATTTTAACGTGACAAATTTATTTTTCAATTTATCAATGTTTTAGTGTTGTTTGTTTTTTATATTTATAAATTTGTTTTTTACTATTTATTTAATTAATGAATATTTACAAAAGGTAACCT
>Ga0123341_1001813_pt1 | contig 16760 bp, 14 predicted proteins | sample Turbeapinknodule_FD_89959 | JGI IMG/M metagenome (GOLD analysis project Ga0123341, IMG submission 89959) | Root nodule microbial communities of legume samples collected from Mexico - Turtle bean Mexico pink nodule | ecosystem: Host-associated > Plants > Roots > Nodule | place: Mexico: Nepantla...
AAATTATACAATTCAAAAGTCATTATTTTCTTATAAAAAAATTTAGATTACGTAATTAAAAAAAAATTCTTAAAAACAGTTATAGATTACAAAATCTGAGAAATAATTTCTAAATTGTATAATATAAAAATCAAAGATAACTTTCAGATTATATGAAAAATAACTTCAGAATTATATCCAGAAATCAAAAGTAACTTCAAAATAGTACAATTTAGAAATAACAAAATAGAAAGTTTCATATTTATAAAAATGCATAACAAAATATATGAGGTGAAAGAAGTAATGCCCTTAATATGGTTTAAGATATATTCATAATATGTAGTATGGCTCTCAACTCAGTGTTTCGCCTTAAAATCTTATATTCTCAAGAATTGCCTATGTTATCGGGTACGATTGATTCAGAACTTGACTTCAAAATTCCACAAAACAATCCCAAATATTTCATGTTTCACAAGTTACTAGCAATTTTCAGTCTATATATGTTATTTTTATTTTTAATCTTTATAAATATGTTAATTTTGTACGTAGCTCTTATAATTATATATATTTTAGTTCTACACATATAATTTGTTTCATTTTTATTCTCCACAGATATAATAATTTATTTTCTTTTTAAAAAAGTTAATACACTGTAAATTATTCTACAATCAACTCATTAAATGTCAGTTTAAATATATTTTTAAATCAGTTATTACTAAAAGGAAAAGTTTATCATGCATGCAAAATCATTATCTAGATAATGGGAATGACAAAAAAACTGATATTTACAAGCACCATTACCAAATCCCAAAACTTACTTGCTCACCCATGATGAGATTGTGGAAGTATTTCAGATCACTGTTCTGATGTACTTTCCCTCATCATCCCAATCTAGTGCCAGAGTTAAACTGCTGTTTGAAGCTTGTCAACATAAAAACAAACATTTTACAGCACAGCTGTGTTTGATTTGGTGTTCAGAAAGTCTCTGAACATCAACCCAACGTTTTCTCCCCGTCAGATTTTCAGAAAAAGTTGTGCAAACGTGAAAAGAGATGCTCTAAGTGCATGTTCAGTATGATGATTGAAATCGAAGATGCACTAAATGGTATGACCAAGAAGAGATGGCCTATAAAACACATGGCTTTGGGCAATCTCAATGCGGTCACGGGGATCATTCGTGGTCTCATCTCTTAATGCTTGAAGAATGGCCTGGGCTGGATATTCCCTGCAGACCAAGGTCAAAATCTGTTGAAAAAGCTAGTTTAAACAATTGAATTCAGTTCTCACATTTTTTTTTCATGCAAAGGAGAGCAATGAGGTAGCAAATTCTGCTACCTTATTATCATAATTCTGTATAACATCTTCAAGATGGGACAAAGCTCCACTGGGGCTACATGCTTGTTTTCTTCAGGATTTAGGACGTTTAAGCTGGAGTGACTAAGTAGCTCATAAAAGGCCCTAACAGCAGAGACTCCCTACAACATGCAAACCAGAGTAATTATTGACAAACAGCAATGTCCAAACTTAAAAAAAAAACAAGTTTTATTATATTTCGTTTTTTTACTACAATATGTTTTTTATTCCTGAAAATGACTTTATTTTTTGTTTTAAGCCATAAATGAAATTATCCTCTCTTATAAACTAAAATTAGTTTATGGATGGGTGAATATCAACTTAGGGAAATGCTAAAAGAATAAGTTAAAATCTTCTAGTTTATGAAGCAATATTATTGCATTTTTCCTTTATAATTCTTTTCTACTATAAGTGCTTATGAAGCTTGCCCAACAAAGCCTTAGTTAAAATTAAAATTTTATTCATTTAGAGTTCCTACTTTTTTGTTAAGTTTTAGGAGTAAAACTTTATTTTCTGCATTGATAATCATCAGTAGAGATATTACACATAAATAGAAAGGGCTGGAAAAAAGGATCCTGAAATGAATCTCCTATTAGTTACTGAGCCTGTCCAATCTGCATGAGTACAAGCCTCTATTTTCTGTTGTGAAGTCTTCTGAAAGAGTAAACCCTTGCCTGGAGTAGATATTAAGTATCTAAGGATCTGACATACTGCTTTATGATGCCTCTGAGATGGTGAATGTATAAACTAACTTACTAAGCTTACAGCATAGGCAATGTATAGACGTGTATGCAATAAATAAATCAATTTTCCTAACAGCCTATGATATTGGGTTGTATTAACTGTATATCCTTCCTTCTTATCATAAAGCTTTTGGTTGGGGTCAATCAGAGTGACGGCTGGTCTACAACAACTCATTCTTGTTTCCTTAAGAAGATCAAGAACATACTTCTTTGTGACATCATAATCCCCTTTTTTAAATGAGCAACCTCCCCACCAAGAAAATACATAAAGGAACCTAGGTCCTTGATTTCAAATGCTTTTGACATGGAGGTCCTTGAGCGGTTCATTTCAAATCAAACACATCATCTCCTACAAGAATTATATCTTCATCCACATATACTGTTAATATACAGATCTTGTGAATGTTTGAAGAACATTGTGCGATCACCTTGTCCTTGTGTGTACCCTTGACTTTTAGTAAACTGGGTGAATTTCTCAAACCAAGCCCCTGGTGTCTGTTCCCATAGAAACACTTTTTCAGCTTACACACTTTTGTCCCAAACTTCTCCAAATCCTGGAGGGGCTTCCATATACTCTTCCTCTAAATCTCCATTGAGGAAGGAATTTTTTGCATCTAATTATGTAGGGACCAGTCAAAATTGGCTGCTAGTGATAAAAGAACTGGTATGGACTTTGGCTTAGCAACGGGGCTCAGAGTAATCAATGTCATATCTCTGCGTGAACCCTTTTGCTACCAGATGGGCACTCCCGGGAACCATCTGAATTATACTAAATTAAACACCCATTTGCAATATATAGTTGGCTTCCCTCTTGGTTGGTCAACTAGCTCAATTTAGGAGTCAAACTTTATTTTCTCCGCTGATAATCATCAGAAGATATTACACATAAATAGAAGACCAAGGGCTGAAAAAAGGAAATCCATCTCTCTTCAATCAGCAGATCTCTAGGATATTAGAAAAGGAAAAAAGTCCTTCAATAAAATCTGAAAATAACTTCAGATCTTCGCTATTATATTTATTCTTTCCTAAAATGGAATAGCAAGTATTTATCCTAAAAAACCAATAAAATCTCCTAGTTTATGAAGCAAGATTATTACATTTTTCCTTCACATTTTTTTCTTCTGCAAGTGCTTATAGATAAAGCTTGTCCAACAGAGCCTTAATTCAAATTTAAATTTTATTCATTTTCAGTTTCTATTTTTAACAAAAAACAACGTATTTGGTCCCTCGCCAGTCATGAAGGACTAAAAGCACGTGATTTTGTAATTATTAAGTTTTTAAGAATTAAATAGAGACTGCCGAGGTTTTATATTGTTGTGATTACAGTAGCAGTTGTGGTTTAATTGCAATCCTTGAAATTGTAAAACATGCAGCTGATGCGGTCACAATTGTTGTCACAATGACCCCAAACAGCCGAAATCCTAGTCACAGACTGTTCTTTAAAACCTTGGAGATTAGTATAAAGAAAATAACAGTTTTAGGGATCAAATGTATATTTATGACCTATTCTTTCTTCTTTCTTACCAGACAGCATGACAACAATTATTCCCAAGTCACAAACATGTTGAAATTTGAATGCACAAAATTTATACCTGAATCATCCCCTTGCCCTTGATACTGTCACCCATTTCAAGATTCAATTCCCCTTTGGCCAACTTCTGTCCATACCATGCGTTTCGACCTTTCAACAAAGTTACATAAGTATCAGCCAAAAGTGGCCCTGCAAGTTTCTCTGGTTCTTCTGCCAATAGATGAGTGATAAAAATCATCTCTGAAGTACAGTGAGCAAAGTATACTGATTTGCTGGTGGCACTTTCATTTGTTAAAGCAGCTACCATTCCTGTTAAATAGAAATATCATGAATACAGTTTATTAAATGTGATAATATTAAAAGAGGTTGCTCGAACTGGCAGAAAATTAATTCAACGTTCAAAACATCAAGCACCACTCAGAAATATAAACACCTAATATTTAGTCTCTAAGACCTCCCAAGTGATATTAGGCAAAGGTTAATACATTAAACTACACTCTTCAATGGAAAAGACAAAAAGTAAAATGCTCTAAGAGTCAAGATGGCAGAAAGCAGGAACCAGGAAATCTTCTAGCCAAAAAAATTGCCACTGGTTAGGTGCATCTACTATCTAATGAGAAGGATGTCTACATACAAATTGTCCAAACAATGCTAACAAAAACATGATGACTTGCCACTCTTACTTACATTTCTCTCTCCCCTCCTTTGCTATACTCAAATAAAATAATAGCAATTAGAGCAAAGCAGGCACTACGACCAACAGGCAAAATCCAACAGAGAAATATTTTCCCGACTCCATAAAACCACAGCGGATATTATCTATTTCCTGCTTAAAGTAGCATTTATCTACTGCTTCTATTAAGCTGTTCTTTATAGTGTATAGAAATGTAAGAAGAAAATGATGAAATTACCAGCTCCAATAGCATATACATTCTTTAAACCACCCATGATTTCATGAGTAACAAGATCACCATTATCCCAAACTATAAAATGATGCTGCCTCAAAAACTTTGCCAATGGTTTCCTCCATTTTTCTGCCCCACATATCCGAGCATTAGCATATTCTTTGTTGTAAATTTCTGAAGCAATGTTGGGTCCTCCAAGATAAAGAATGTTCTCCAAGGGTACTCCAGCTGCAAATAAATCAGGCAACGATGGGAATTTGATACAACATGGATTTCAGGCACCATTCCAAAAATAAGCACTCCAGAAAAAAATCAAGACCTTTTCCAGATAAAATCTTTCTGCTATTTATAAGGTTCATTAAATAAGCTTCTACTGAATGCTAAAAAAGTGACAATGAACGAAAATCAATTGTGCATAAGGTAGCAAGTATCAACTATGGGTGTATATCAAGAACAGAAATCCCTTTTCAAATTTTATTAAACATAATCTCAGTATTTTGAAAGAAACAAGCAGATCTCTTGGTCTACTGCTAGGGCAATCAAACATCAAATGGTCCACTGTAGAACAGCTTGTTTTAACTCTCAGCATACAGAGATTACAACAAAGATATTCAGCTCACATGAATTTATAAAACTCAATCTCAAAGAAAAATCTCCAACTGTTATCTTGTTATTCACATATAGCAATTATTCCAATTTAGGGAAAAGGCTTCGGATTTAATTTGTCTCGACATAAAATAATAAACCAAAAAATCTTTAGAGCTCATATAAACTTTATAAAACAAAGCCATGTAAGATATATATATATACACACACACACACACACACACAGAAAATATAACCTGTATTTTAAACTACTGGATTTCACAATTTAAATTTCTATGTGTAAAAATTGTATTCCAAGGCACAAATGGACAATAGTAATGCATGTGAGTAGGCATAAAATGGCTTCAAAAGATAGTGAAACCATGCAGAGATGCCACATCAGGATCAAATATCATGAAATTCAAAAATTTTAAGTGGCTCTTTTACATTCTTGGCTTCAAACACCTAACAGATGGAAAGAGATGCAAAATCTTGTCCAATATCGCAATATTCTATACTTCTAAACAGCTATTCAATTGCACATCCCAAAATATGCTTCCTTATTTCCTTTTGTACAACAAATTACTTTCCCATTAACTAAGGATTAAATCATTCAAATCACTGTTTTAAATACCGGACTGAACAGGTCAATTCAACTAATGATGAGATCATGCACCAGCCAAATGTTTTATTAAGTGGCAGGAAAATCCACAAAGGAAAGTTGCAAAGAAGGAAAAAAAGCACAAGCAGAAAGTAAAAAAAGCAAATGAAAGCCAAAGAAGTCCAGTTGTCACTGGGTCTTACAGTTCCCACATCATATTCAAATAAAGACTCAAGTTTTTTACCGCGCGTCTACACATGGGCAGAAGGGAAAACAAGAAAACAATTTCTTTGTGAACATGGTCAGGTCATTTTTCATCAATTAATGTGGGAATGATTGGTACTTTAAAAAGGCAATCAATGGTTGAATTCTTCAAGACAATGGACAACCTTTTCCATGATTGCATTGACTATTCAAAACTATGCCTTGGATGTATTTCATTCCCTTATTCACAAGCATGTTAGGATAATACAATATCCAGACAGAAAATAAAAGAGGATATATTTTATTATTAATGAACTATTCAGTACAATATACTTTTATTATATACACTCTAAGAAGAGTGCATAGCAAGTTAAGACTACTGCAGCACTAATGTGACAGTAAGCAAAACTCTTACAGGAAATTGAACAGTTATTCCTAAAAACACTTATAAAGAGAATGATCACCTATAACAAAGACTATCTTAAACACTAACCCGAAATCATATAACTAGGCATGTCTCCACGAACAACCAAAAGTTTATAGTGTTTTGGCAGTGCAATAGAGAAACCAAAATAGGAACAGGAAATTTGGCCTAGTCAGAACCATATAAATTCAAATAAAACTATTTAAATATGCTAAAAGAGAACCAACTTAGCATTAGATATGTTTTAAATTGCCCAGCAGAAATGAAGATAGAAAGAAAGGAAGCAGATAACTAAATAAATGTAAATGCATCTTACTTGCTCGATTGATCACTAGAGTGGGAGTTATAATCCGAGGCTCAGTGCCCAATTCAGCCTCTACACCTTTTGCCAAGGATACAATGACAGGGGAAGTGATTCTCTCTTTCCAGTACTTACTAATTTCCTCAAACACCTCTAGAGTTTCAGTTGATGGCAAGCCATTAATCACAATATCAGCATCCCACACAGCCTCCTGGAGGTTTGTCACAACCTTCAGAGGGCAAAGAGGGGTATCTATCATATTCAAGCAAAACCCATCTTTCAAAATCTCATCCGCATGAAGTGTTCTATCACCTAACCTAGCCTCAACATATTTCAAATATGCACACCTCCTAATGAGCCTCCTCAGCACATCCTCCCTTGAATTGATCACCTTGAACAAGTGCTCAGCCGTTGGCCTGTCAACAGCTCTTCCCGGCCTTCTCCATATCCTTATCAGAACCTTTTCTCTTAAACTACCATAAGCTTCCTGCAACATAGCAATAAACACACTACCCCAAGCACCAGCTCCAACTCCAACTATTCTTAATGGATCACCCTCCACTTTTCCAATAAGCTTACGTATCTCATCAACCTTCTCTTCTAAACTACCACCATTTACATTCAGAAGAGAAAAATTTGAATGTGCTTTCGCAATGCTTCCAACCATCTTCCTTCCAATATGACTGACAAAGCACCTCAATGGTTAACCCCACAAATTCTGACAGATTTGCCAACAAAATCTCTCTATTTTCCAATAACCCCCCAAATCCTAGTGAAAAACCTCATTCAAAATTGCGAGTTCTAACCTTTAAAGTCAAATTCTAACTAAAACAAACACCCCACCAATCACAGCATCGAGTAAAAAACACAGCACTACCTTACAAATTATTCAAGAATACCCAACGGGGTAATAATGATGACATGATTAAGCGATTATACAACCCTCAATGAGCAACAACAACTATATTCTTTCAAGCACTTCTATCTTCACAGCATTCACACACAAAAACAAGCAAGAAACCTCAAATCTAGGTGTTTGGTAAACGAATTGAAAGAGAAGTTAACAAAACAAACAAATTATATGGGCGAGTACACCAATGCTTGTCAAATTTGGTTTTGCGTGGAATGGTGGAATTCGAAACGTGCTTTTGTGTGTCACTTTCTTTGGTAAGGGAAGAAGGAGATTAAGGAAACGCGGCGTTAGTCAACTTCCTGAGGAAAAGGGCATGTTTGTCATACCAAAATTATTCCTATTTCACGTTTTTAAAAAAGTTGATTAATTATTAATTTTATTAAGACTAACTTAATTATTATTATTATATTTCGAATTAAATTCTTATTGAAAGCTTATAACTTTCTGTCAATATATATGTATATAGTGAATTTGTGATTTGGCACATATTTCATTGACTTTTTTTTTCATTAATTATATTTTGAAATTATCATTCTGTATAAAGAAAAGAAAATAGTGGAAAAAGCTATCACTTCATTAAAAATAATTATACATTAATTAATGCTTTATAATATAAATTAGGTTTCTTTATTTTATTCTCTTTATATGTAATTTAATTACTTATTTTACATTCAATATAAAATAATATATATTTTATTTAAATAAATATATACAATTAAAATTACTATAAATATTTAATTTTAACTCATTAAAATAAAATGACATAATAAATAATGTTATCATTCATGTCATCTTGAAAATAGAAAAAAATATTGTGTTGTTCTTGCTCTTATATGAAACAATATCCTTATAAACCAATGTAAAAATGAAATAAAGGATCTCAAACAAAAATTAAGCTCAAAGTTTGAGATGAAAGATATTGGTCTTGCAAGTCGAATGTTGGGGATGGACATATAAAAGAATCAGACGGTTGGTATACTGCATCTATCTTAACAAAGATGGTTGGAGAATGTGGTTAGGAGGTTTAGGATGCATGAAACTAAACATGTGGGTACACATTTAAGACATCACATGAAGCTCTCATTACACAAGATCCCTATTTTAGAGGAAGGTATGAGAAAGATGTAGACTATTCCATATATTAATGGAGTATGGAGCCTCATGTATGGAATGATGTGTAGCAGATCCACATGTTGTTAATGTCATTAGCAAGTTCATGGAAAATCTTAGGCGTTTTCACTATGAGGTTTTAAAGTGGGTGTTGAGATTTCTGAATAGAATAGTATTGTTTAGTCTAATATATAAATGATTTACCTATAATAGAGGTGTTATGGAAGGGTTTGTGGATACAGACTATGCGGGAGATGTTTATACTAGAAAGTCTATTTTTGGGTATGTTTTTCCATTGTTTGGAAATGTAGTTTGTTGGAAAGCCATTTTGCAATCAATGATGACTTTATCCACTATCTAGATATAGTATACACGCTCACAGAAGAGGTGAATGATGCATTGTGGTTGAGAGCAATGATAAGAGAGTTGGGCATTGTGTAGGATTGTATGAATATTCACTGTGATAATTAAAGTGTAATACATATAGTTGATCATTACATATACCATGAGAGGACTAAACGTTAGACTGTAATTCGTGAGACAAGTTGTTGAGTCTGAGGAGCTTAAAACCAAGAAGATAGTCTCGAAGGAGAATCCCACATATGTGTTTATAAAGTCATTGTTAAGATCAAGATTCAAGTAGTATTTGGGGTAGATTAATTTTTCATTTAGGATAAAGGAATGTGATGTGAAAGTTTTTCCATGATTTGGAGTTTAGGTGGGAAATTAGATGATTTGCTCTAAATCCGATTGTTTGATGAAAAGCACGAAAGATCGTCTACTAGGAATGTCTAGTAGTGTTAAGTTTGGACATATTGTTAGACATGTTATATTCTGATGGTTATATTGAATATTTATGTTCAATTATCATAATGATTTTTTGTTATTTTATTTCATAGGTTTTATATATAGATAACTTTGTGTGTATAGATGGTTCCCTATATCAATGGGAATTATCTTTATATATAGAACCTTCTAGTGAATAATAAAGTACTTTTTTTCAATCTTATTCTTATATTTCTTCTTTGTCATTGTTATAAACACAACAAATCACATTTTTTAAATGATAATATATAATATTTTTCAAATAACTAATAGAGGGATATCTTAATTGTCCATACCACAACACCAAAATTCTTTGTTGTATTGTATGTCTTCATGTGCAAATTCTTTGTTGTATTGTATGTCTTCATATGCAAGTTGAGCCAAAGTTTCATTATTGACGTGGTGAGAAACATTTTTTAGATAATAAAATACTCAATGTAGATGTTTTGAAAAATACAATGAGAACAAGTCAACACAATTATGTGATCAAAATTCTCATTGAAAGAATATTACAATTAAGATTTTAGTATTGTCACCTTTATCATGCCTTCATGTTCTTTTTGTTCTTACTTTAAACGGTAATATTTTTTTTCACCAATTTATAATGTAAGATTCGTAGTTGTTTATATAAAGGATTAAACCATTTATAAATTTAAATAAGCTGAATTTATTTGAAAATTATTTTACAAATTTAAATAACTTGGATCTACTTAAAAGTTGGTTTTGTTATAAAAAAAATTAGTTCAATAATTCTCAAAGAACATTCAACGCTCACATCACGATTTCTGTCCTTAAAATTGTCTTGAACAGTGGAGAGAAAAATATTTTTAGATTGTCTTTTGTATTCACTCGCCTCTAAACAAGGTAAAACTATAGAACGTACAGAAACATATATTATTATTTAACTATATTTATAATTAATATAAAATCTCTTGCAGAGCATCTTAATATTGTGTATTTATATAATATAATTTGATTATATTTATAATTAATATAAGATTTTGAACACCTCATACATATATACAAAAATAAAAATATAGAAATAGATTAAATAAGTTTCGAATACCTCCAAAATTGATTTACATTAAAATTAGTATTTCTAGAATTATTTATTTTTAACATATGACCTAATACATACTTATTTTTAAATTAATAATACTAATATTTTAATTATATCAATATCATATGTCAACATATTCTAGTATAATTCACTAAGTTGATTACATATCACTGTTAAATTAAAAGCACTAGAGTTATTATTATCAAGAATAATTGAAATATTTATTAAAAACAATAGGAGTCAAATCTTGAGATGTAAAAAACTTATTATTTAAATCTGTATAAATATATTTACACATGTATGCTATGTTTTAATTTTTTTTTATATCACGTTATTAAAACGTGGTTGCGTCATGAGAAGCTTATTGATTTTTGAAAAATTTGTTGGCCAGGGGCAAGCATAGCCAAAGGGTCATAAACTGATTTTCTCTGCTGAAAAATCTGCCATTGTGAACCAAAGTGCACCCTCCATGCTTCCTCTGTAGTGTAGTGTGGCAAGTATTGCTTCACTCCAAGATGAGATCTTTCACAATACTCTAAAATTTTTTTGTTCTGACTCAAGATGTTTTCAAGCCCATCAGGACCATTGGAAGAGGGCACTGCAGAGGCAAGAAATGCCACCAAGTAGAAAATATCTTCCTCTGGCATAACAACAGAAGTTCTGTTGTCCCATCTGCATAAAAGAAAACATAAAACATTAAGAACATGTATTGAATCATCTGATATGTTACAGAGATAATTTTTTTCTTCTGGTATTTTGTTACATGTAGTTGTTAAGGTAACATTTTTCATTATCATGTATTAAACATTTATTAATACTCACACACACCTAAATGATTTTAACATGTTTTTTAATGTCTATGTTCTACAGATTCATTGAATATGTAGTATCATATTTACATGTCAAAAGAAACTGAAACACTGTCAAAACAAAACCATGCTGTTTCATTTTAATGAATGCATGAAAATTGAGAAATATAGTAATGAAATAATTGAAAAAATGGATTGTGGAGAAAACATAGTAAAAATGTTTGATAAAACTAAAATATTTGTATAATTAAAAGTCATGGTTAATAAACTCTAGGTGTTAAATATTGGTGGAGGGGGAAAAGAGAGGGAAGAAAACAAGTTTTTGTGTATTTACTTTGATTTATTTACTGGGTAGATAAGGACAGGGCCGTTGCTGGTTTCTGTTACGATGTTCCCAAAGACAACCTCTGCAAAATGGTGTATTTTGGTTTTGGGTATAAAAAGATTTAGCCATGGGTGGGGAACATCCCACAAGCCTTTTGAACGCAACTTGATCTCTGAGATATGCACCCTGTCTAGAAAATCTACATATGTGACTTCTGTTTGGAAAAGTGTTGATGGGATATGGTTCAAGTGGGACAAATGTTTCTCAACTTTCTGCAAAAGAAGCATAACACAGTGAGAGAGATAGTTGAGTATTTGTTTCTGTGTAATGTATTTTTCAAAAATTGTAAAATCAAAAGCTTTACCTGATTCACCACAAGGGTTTCTTCCAGATTGTAGTATTTGGCCAATTCTAGGCAGAAGAGAGTTCTTCCATCTGACTTGAACTTGCTAGCTTGAACTGGGTCTTGTGGGTTGAAGGATGATCTCCAGTTATTTAGCAGACCAGTTCTGTTTATTATCACAAATCCTTCAACATAATCAAAAGCTTTTTCTGCAAATATTAGTTTCTCTTGGTCTCTAGTGAATGCTGTGAAATCTGCATACAACACCCTGATCCATTTTACCTGTTCAAAAACAGAAATACTCCATCAATCACAACTGGTACTTGCAAGTATATAATCAAAATATAAAGGGCCTTGTTTCTTGTATTCTTGTCCTTGATGCATTACCATGGTAGGTGCAGGTTCCAGGACTATTCTTGCTTTTGTTATAATGCCAAACTGACCTAGTCCTCCGAGTACACCGTGAAAGAGGTCACCATTCTGCTCCTCAGAACAGTTTACCACCTCTCCTGTTCCTGCAGTCATTTCAAAAGACCATCTTTTTCATCCATCCAAGAGAAATATCTTTTGTCTAAAAACTTATTTACAACTTGAGACTTTCTACCTTGCCCAAGGCTAAGTCAAAAGGATGTATACTAGGGAATCATGTCAGTTTCAAGTGAATTATTGTTCACAATACACAAAATAGTAGCTGTTGTTTTATGTGGAATATGTAGAGTATGTTTTGTATGTTAACCCCCTTTAGACTCTTGACCTTGTTCTTATCTGCCACATGTTTTTTCACGTTTATTTTTTTCACTTAGTTACCAACCTGTAACAATCTCCAGCTTCTGAACATTGCTTATCTGGGGACCATGCCTAAATGCCTGGCCACTTACACCACCGTTGGACAAAGTGCCACCAACTGTGAGATGTAAGTAGTCTGTCCATGATCTTGGTGTCAATCCATACTTTAGAGTCTCATGCAAGATGTTTATCCACAATTCTCCTCCTGAGACATCCACATAAGGAGATTCTCCTGTATACACCTGCATTTCTGGGACTCTGAGTGACTCCATGTTGATCACAACTCCTCCATGAGACTGTGCCTGGCCCTGGAGTGAGTGGCCATGGCCTCTAGCTGCAACAGTGAGCTGAGAACTAGGCCCCAAGTTCCAGATATGCTTTATGGTGTCTGCAATGTCAGAAACTGATTTTGGATGCAGCACTGCCATAGGGTGAGACTGGTACCTGTTGCCAAAATCCCTGGCTACATGTTTAAGGTCAGCTTCTTCAAAACTGAAGTGTCCCTTCAAGGGAAGTGCTTTGAGTGAAGAGGGTATGGTGGAAATACAGAAATTAAGCCTAATGGTTAAGCAACTGAGGAACAAAATCATGAGGCCTCTTATGAAGAGAATGTTGTATTCTCTAAAGAGGCTAAATGAAGGATATCTCATTTTTCTGTAGGAAGACATGTTGGTAGTTAAAGGGTGGAGAAGCTTAATAACAAAGGGGGAACACAAACAAAAGGGGGAAGTGATGAAGTGACGAAAGAGGAGAGGGTTGGGGGAGAATTTATAGAAGTTTGTAGGTGCCAGAGTCAACCTTACAGTTATGAGAATCAGTATGAAGACTGGTTACTTGGGAGGATTCCTTTTGGTTCTCCCTTTTGGACTAGTTTGTTCAAAAGAGAAACCGAAGCCATCATACTTATGCCAACTTGAAGAGGAAAAGTGACAACAAAGAGAGATCTCACAAATCTTCCCACTTTTCCAAACAGTTCCAACCACAACCCCATCTTTCCATTAAGGACAGACATGTTTCAAATTTTATGATCATTAGCCAATTTAAGAATGCTCTATTTTTTTCCCATTTAGGAAAATGAAATAAAAAGAGAGAAAAAAAAAAGTCCTCTCTTTTGTTTTGCCACTGCAAGCCTCTTATGTCTACCTCACTATGTTGGGGTGGTGGTGATCGTGGTGGTGGTGAATCCATTACTGTCGGAGTGTAAACATCGAGTATCCCTGTTATTAAATTGAGTGAGAAGGACTTGCAGGGTTGTATTAATACATTCAAGAGGGAGATATGACACTGGTGGGGCATTTGTTGGTCCATGTGACACGTGAAGTTTCATTCATTTTGTGCTACTGATAAACCATGTAGGGTCTAGAGACTCTTCTTGGGCCCTCCTTTGTAGGGCAAGCCATTGGAAGAAGAACAAATGGAAACAATGAAAGACTGCTACTAACATTCTGATGCAATGCTGCAAACCACCACTGCACCACTGCTGATGTTACTTAGAATCTTTAGTACAAAGCTATCGGACAAGTTTTTAGTGCTTCTCTTATCTATACCTTCCTTTTGTTAAATTTGGATGCCACTGAATTACTCTAGTACTTGTACTCTTCTGCCTTTTTATCCTTTTCCATTGCAACTTGCATTTTTGGTCCAATCACAGATTTTACAGCTTCTTAGAGTGATACATAGATGAGCATCTCAAGCTTCATTGGATTGCAAAAACATGTGTTCTTAAGGTGTTGTTGTTGGAATTATTTTTTGTCACCAATGTGGTCCTGGAATTGGAAAGAAAACCTCCTTGTTGTTCTGTTGTGTGTGGGAAACTTTGAGTTGTGGGAATAGGGTCTAGGTAGCATAGCAGCATCTATGTTTCATTGAGGGGAAAACATAATGATGATAGTTCTTAGTGTTTGTCTCTTTTTGTTTTCTTCTCCTTAATTAGTTGGATTACTATTTCTGTCGTGTCAATTAGCATGAACCTGCAATTAGGATATTCTATTTCCTGCTTATGGATTCCACTTGTTCGCCTTTTATTGCTAAGATTTTTTGCATTTTACTCTACATTTATTTAGCTCTATTCTTTTTCTTTCTTTTTAATTCTAATTTTTCCCAGGATTTTACAATGTACTTTTGTTTTTTATTTATTTATTTATAGTATCTTATTTTTTTAATTATCCTTAATTTTTGTCATTTTATTTTTTAATGCATTCTTTTATCTGATAGACAAAAAATATTAAAGCGCTTATTTTAAAAAATAATATAAAGATAATAATGTTTTAAGTATCATTCAAATAAGATACATCATTTAAGTGTTAGATTAGAACATAATTGCTAATAAAGTTAAGTGTCCTTTTATCATTATAACTATTATTTAATATTATTATTCAAGTTTCACATATAGTCTCTAGACTTAAATATGTTTTTTCGTAGTTGTATTATAATGCGAAATTGCTTTTCTGATCTAAATTTTAGATTATTATGGTGAGTGTAGTATGGAAATGATTGAAATGAGTCATTGACAACAGACGACATTAATTTTGTGGCAAATGAAGTTTCAACGTGGACTATGTTATAATATTTTAACATTCACATCAACGATTAATCATTCTCCATGTCATCATGAAAGTTCATGGACTAAATCCAATTTTAACTTTATTTTCTTATATAAAAAAAGTTTTAAAATATTTTAAAAATATATTATAATTAAGAGCATTACTTTGGGAACGTGATTCAGAGCATTACCACATGTACAACAACAGGTGACGTAGGTCTAGCGACCTTCAATGGTGCGTGGAGCAACTGAACAAAGGCGTGAAGGTGTTCAACAACAACACTACAATGTGTCGCAACATGGAGCAACTGAACATAGTACCATTTTGCCATTCAAATCCTGAATCTCACTCGTTTTCACTCTTGCAAAAGTACTCTTAAAAGTTTTTGTTGTTTGTTTTTCTTTCCAAAGACACTGAATCATACCAAACGATCCATGTGGAAGTCAACATACATTTTATGTTATAACTTCGTCTGCCACAAAAAATTAATGTGCTTGTTGTCAAGGATCCATTCCAATCATTTCCTTACTACAAAACACAGTTTGAACCAGAAACAAAAATTAATTTCGCGTTATAGTACATGAACAAAAATCATATTTTACCTTAGTCTTTTCAACATTTATGATAAAAAAAACTTAATTTTTAAATATAAAGACAAAATATTATATCGAACACTATCAAAAGTTCTCTAAATAAAAAAAAAAAGAGAAAAAAAAGAGAAAAACATAAGCTTTGATACAAAATAATTAATATAACATACCAATTAAAGATAACTAAACTACATTATTTTATCTAGAAAGTTGATTAATGAAATGCATCAAATGCATTTTCTTTCTGTTCTTCGAATTCTTTATTAATAGGTATAGTCTACCTATGTATCGTTTTTGTTAACATATGAGTTTTGGTATAGTCCCCCATATTTTTGTATTTTTTTCTTCTTTTTTTAATAATACTTTTTCCATGTGATGACAAATGATTGTTGTTACTTGAGGTGTCAGCCTAGCTGAGATGTCAAGTAGCATAGTGATGCCTAACATGAAAACTTTTTATAAAAAAGAATAAAAATGCATCAAATATCATTTATTGAATACTAGTGTAATCCTTAAAATTTTGTTGGCCTTTAAATTTAGTTGGGTGGAATTGCTTGGATTATCTTGCCAATTTTTCTTTATGTCTCCATGTAGAGGGTTGTGTTTCCTTTTTAAGCATGAGTTAATTCACATACATAATAAACATAGTCATAGTTTTATTTTTTATTATTCATTGTAAGCGCTTGAAATTGACTCTTTATCAATTTTTGTATATATAAAGTATTTATAGTCTTTCTTAAATTATTAAAAACTTTATATAGTAAATTTAAGGTGTGTTGGATGTTATTTAAATTGCTACATAACAAGTTACTAAACAAAAATTCTTAAAT
>Ga0123341_1001814_pt1 | contig 16757 bp, 21 predicted proteins | sample Turbeapinknodule_FD_89959 | JGI IMG/M metagenome (GOLD analysis project Ga0123341, IMG submission 89959) | Root nodule microbial communities of legume samples collected from Mexico - Turtle bean Mexico pink nodule | ecosystem: Host-associated > Plants > Roots > Nodule | place: Mexico: Nepantla...
AAACCAGACTTAGCCGGACGAATGATTGGTTGGGCGATAGAATTATCAGAATTCCATATACAGTACCAGCCAAGAGGGGCCATTAAGTCGCAAGCCCTTGCCGACTTCGCAGCCGAACTCACCCCTTTCTTGGCCAAGGACGAATATCCATCTTGGATTCTGCACGTTGACGACTCCTCCAATGAACGGTCGTGCGACGCTGGAGTCGTGTTGGAAGGACCCGGCGAGATTGTTATTGAACAAGCTTTGAAGTTTGAATTCAAAACTTCCAACAACCAAGCTGAGTACGAGGCCCTTATAGCCGGCTTACACTTAGCCCAAGAATTGGAAATCACTAGGTTAATTTGCAAAAGTGATTCCAGACTCGTCATCGGCCAGCTCAATGACGAGTACGAAGTACGGGAAAGCTTGCTGCAGCAGTACTATCACTTCGTCAAACAGTTGATGAATACATTCTCGAAAATATCCTTGCAACACGTCCGACGCGATCATAACACTCGTGCGGACGCCTTATCCCGGCTGGCAACCAGAAAAAGTAAAGGACTACACCAGTCGGTAATCTATGTCACGTTTGCACGACCGAGTATCGACCTACAGGAATGTCTAATGATCGACTCGGAATCCACCTGGATCACCCCAATCAAAGACTATCTGCTTAATGGTACATGTAGTCCCAGGTCTGAGAAAACCATGAAGCAGAAAACTGCCTGGTTCATCCTGATAGGCGACGATCTTTATCGTCGTGGATATACCAGACCGCTCCTCAAGTGTTTAACACCCAATCAGGTCTCCTATGTCGTCCGGGAATTGCATGAAGGAATTTGTGGTACTCACTCTGGTGCGCGAACAATGGCTACCAAAGTACTCTGAGCCGGCTACTATTGGCCGACCGTCCAAGGTGATTGTACCGATTTCGTCCGAAAATGCCTTAAATGTCAGGAATTCGGCACTTTGTCTCACCAAAAACCAAAGGAACTCCATTATATGCTCTCACCCTAGCCGTTCGTCCAATGGGGTATGGATATAATCGGCCCTTTCGCTCCCGGCTAAGGACAATGTAAGTTTCTACTGGTCGGCATTGATTATTTCACCAAATGGGTTGAAGCTGAGCCTCTTACCACAATTACCGCTCGCAATGTCCAAAATTTTGTATGGAAAAATATTGTTTGTCGTTTCGGCCTTCCCCAGATTATCATCACCGATAACAGCCGACAATTTACCGACCGGACGTTAGCCGAATTTTACGAGAAACTCCACATCAAACATATTGCTAGCTCGGTCGAACATCCGCAAACAAACGGCCAAGCAGAGGCTGCGAACAAGGCCATTCTGAACGAACTGAAGAAACGTCTCGGCCCAGCCAAGGGTAATTGGACTGAAGAACTCTTAGAAGTCTTATGGGCATATCGTTGTACCCCCCAGACGACTACACAAGAAACGCCGTACAACCTAACGTATGGCACTGAAGCCATGATCCCCGTCGAAGTCGGAGAACCCTCTATCCGCCGACAAACCCTTGATCTTGACCTAAACAACGAAAGTCTCTCTGTCGGCCTAGATCTTATCAACGAACTTCGGGACAAGTGTAGAATTCGAGAGGAAGCATGCAAAATCCGAGCAGCTAGACGATACAATTCCAAAGTTAAACCTCGACTGTTCTACAAAGGTGATTTGGTGTGGCGGATGCGAAGCGACGCCTGAAAAGAAGGCGGAAAATTTTCTAGCAATTGGGAAGGACCATTCCGGATAGCAGACACTTCGACCGGCGGAGCTTACTATTTACAATATTTATCTGGAAAAGATGTACCGAGAACGTGGAATGCCAAGCATCTCAAATTTTATTACAGTTGAAGTAAAAAGAAAAGTGTACTCTTTCCTCACTCGGTCGGTTTTTCCCTAAAGGAGGATTTACGACCGAGCAGGTTTTAACGAGGCACTATAAACCAGAAAAGACATCTCTCTCCCATCCTTTTCGTCATTCTTAGCTTCGTCCATAATTCATTCATTCATGCCTCGTTCGGCACTTGAATTATTACTTAAATGTAATCAGAAATTCATTCATTCATGCCTCGTTCGGCACTTGAATTATTACTTAAATGTTATCAGAAATTCATTCATTCATGCCTCGTTCGGTACTTGAATTATTACTTTAATAAAAATTCATTCATTCATGCCTCGTTCGACACTTGAATCATTACTTGAACGTAATCAGAAATTCATTCATTCATGCCTCGTTCGACACTTGAATCATTACTTGAACGTAATCAGAAATTCATTCATTCATGCCTCGTTCGACGCTTGTTTTATTACTTAAATGTAATCCAAAATTCATTTATGCCTCGTTCGGCACTTGTATTATTACTTAAACGTCCATCAGATATCCCTTTCAAACCGCATGATAATAACATTTCAATAATACCTATTCGGTCGGTCATACACACCTCAAAAACAAACAAGTAATAAATATCCAAAATAGAACCATTGTACGATGCCCACATGCCGGGTCCAGCAATTTTCTACGGAACATTATTCATTAGTTCTTCAAATGAGGCGTCCGGCTGTGGCCCAGGAGTCTCCGCCTCAGCCTCCTCATTAAAATTGTCATCGGGGTTGGCCGACACCAGTTTTCCATCAACCACCATTTTTTCTATGTCGTATCGGTCGTCCTCCAGTGGTGCCCCATGTAGACAAGCCGCTTATTGGATGCCTAACCGGAAATACTCTTCGCTAATGCGAAGCATGAAGTCGTGGCACTTAGCCACTTCCGCTTTTAGAGCCTCCTCTCGGTCGGCTCCTTCCTTTAGTTGCGCCTCGAGGTTCTTCGTCAGTCCCTCTTGCGCTTTCATGGCCGCCTGCTTCTCCTCCAATTGGGCCTTCAACTTTTCTGCCATCTCGGTCGATGCCTTGGTGGCTTGAGTGGCCTCGGTCACATCTTTCTTCAACCGGGGAACGGTGACGGTCGTCACTCTCTCGAGCTCCTCGACCATCGTTCGGCTCGCTATCAGCGCCCGGCTTTGTAGCTCCAAAGTTTCCACCATCAACTTGGTTGTGGGGATGGTGGAAAAAACCTCATTGTCCTCCACGATCAGCTCCACCTGCAAATGGGCCGCTACTTCCATGCCGACCGTTAACAATGTTGGCTCCGAGGTCGCTCGGGAGGGCCCGACTCGTCCTTCTTGATTCCCTTTCGACGGTCGTCCCCTCTTCTTGGCCGCCGCCGCGGCCGAAGCACCCACGGCAGGTACCGTCGTGGCCGGCTGAACCGCCAAGGCCCCACTCGCCTCGAGAGAACCCACCTGCCGGTTCCTTTGTCGGCGTAAGTCGTTCATATACGCATTGAGGGATGCATCCGTCCGAGTCATTATCTCTGCAAAACATACAAGAATTATACGCTATTAATGAAACAATCCGACCAATCAAAATTGCAAAGTAACATACCAAGAAAATCCGCCCAGGGGTCGGACGACGTATATAATGCAATTATATCCCTCGTGGGCAACTTGTGAGGGAGCTGGTCGAAAACCGCCATTTCAGCTTTGCCCAACACCGACACGGCCGTTCGGGAATTAGTAGTAAGAGATGTTGGATTCTGCGTCCAATGAAAGGGAAACTTGGTGCCACCCTCGGCCAGGTATAAATGCTCTCGGTCGTCCAGCTCCACAAACACTTTGAAATACCTTTCCTTGAAATTCTTGTATGACGTAGTGAAAGCCGCAAAACGAACACTCCCTGGACGACTCACCAATGAAACCCAACTTACTGGGTTGGCCGGATACGTGTTATAATAAAACAAGAAAACCTCCGCTCTGGGCGTCAGGTCAAAAAGTTGACACACCATTCGGTAGGCCTGTAAGCACGCCCATGAGTTCGGGTGAAGCTGAGTAGGTGCTAGATTAAGAAACCTTAGCACATCAGTCGTAAACTCATCGAACGGCAAGGTCACTCTTAAATCGATAAACAAAGTGTTATAAACAAAGATAAAATCTACCGGGGCATTTTCCCTCCCATGACACACACGGTCAGTATACCCACATATCTCGGCAACTACAATGTCCGACGTTAGACCCGAACGCACAAGGGGAGCCTTTGCTAGCACCTTATCTAGGTCATCAGGTTTCCTAAGTGTCGTAGCGGTATTTCTAACGGCAATCTCAACCCAGTCATATGTCGGACCCAAAGACCCACTAGTACTTTCGCTACTACCGGACGATGACTCCCCACTCTCGCTCGACTCCCTACTAACTATTCTATTTGAAGAAAGTTGAGACGACATAACTAACCTTTCGTTCACGAATCAACGCTCGGTCGGCAAGTACAGATCGTACAGCAACACAACTCACAATATGGACTCGGCGCTCGGAGCGACTCGGATGCCGAACTCAAGAAAACATGGTTTCGCTGCAAATGGGAGCGCTATTTATAGTATCCCCCCTCTCCCTCAACCGTTGGATGCACGTTCATCCTACGGCCTCAGCCAGTCGGAAGTCGAACCGTCACTCAATCTCCACCGTCAGATCAATCTCTGTCCCCTCCGACCAAAAGCAAACGTCTCGTCATTCTGTTACATTTAATGCCTGATACCTCGAAAAGCACAACAATCATTACGACTCTTCGGCTTTTATTCACCTCGAGCCTTGGGGGCAAGTGTACCGGTAGGCACCGGACGAACACACGTGGCCGACCGACCGAATGCATAATAAATGGGCATTTATGTGACAAGCGAAGGTGGTTATAAGATACACCTCCGAAAAATAAGGAGAACGCGCTTAGAGAAGATATACTCTACGGGTATTCCGGGGCACGACTGGCAAGACTTATCCATAACCACCCTGAGCCCAAGGGACAGAAAGCCCATTAGGAAATCCTATAAATACTGTGCTCAAGTCAAAGAAAGGTACGCTTTTCACCCACTTACTAAACCACACTTAGAATCTCTCACTTACTTGAGCGTCGGAGTGCCTTCGCAGGTACCCTCTCCCGCCCGACCGAAGGAGACACCAAGAAGGAACGACCGACTGAAGAAGAGGAAGATCGACACATCAGCAATTATACTACATCAACCGACCGTGCCTGGGCCATCTCTCCATGTACAAATAACATTAGTGATAATTGGTGCTTAACCTTTTAGTAAGTAAAAGTACTTTATGTTCTGTTCTAGAATTTAGATCCAAAAGGACTTATAGGAGAAATAAATAAGAAGGGAAAATAAGATAGTCCTGTGAGTTAAAATTTGTTTGTGCGTAAGTTAAAATAAACCTTTGAAGAAACTATTATGAGTGAGTTTCTATAAAGTAGCTTATATATTAGCTAATTTTAATTTACAAAAGAATATTTTTTTCCCTTCTTATAAGTGTTTATGGTGAAATTTATTCAAATAGAAGGGATGATTGGTTATGACTTATCTGAGTATTTGGATCAAAACCACCCTAACCAATTCCTATTCAAACTCAGTTAGGATATGCAATGCTAGTATTCAGTGATGTTCTTTTTCATCATCAATCACTTACCTCAGCTTGAGTTTCGCCAAAGAAGGCCTGCTTTCCTGGTAAATAGGTAATGAATGGATAAAACAAAAAGGATACTTAAGGAGTATCCAACCCCATATACAAAACTAAACAAAAACACCAGAAACAAACCACACGTTTCTGACACCAAAACCTATAGCTTCACAGCTCCTAAAAGGAAAAAAGAACTACCATAACAAAACAAACAACACTATAGGATCTTATCACCCCCTACATTAAAGCCTAATGAGGAAAAACAGACTTTGAATGTCAGCCAGCTAGTAGAAACGTGTCACTGGCTTCAAAAGTTCATAGACTGAACCATTTTTATTTTTGATATATACTACAAAAGTTCATAAAATTCATAGACTGCCATTTTATTTTATTAAGAAAAAACTAGGAAAGTTAGAATTAGCAAGGGAGAAACAATTTTTTTATCACTAAGTTTGGTCACTGATTCATTGATTTTGTTGGAACATGAAACATAAAAGTGCATAATGGGGCAATAAGTGTTACTCAGTGAGAAAACAGAAAGAGGCAGCCCTAGTTTACAAAACATATGTAGATTTAAGGTCAGCCCCAAATATATATCATGAGCAGGCCTTACTCTATCCAATTACCAAGGCCCTCGTGGTTATAACTCATTGAACAAAATTTAGTAGCAGAATTGGTTTTGATGGGTTCTAGTAAACTTGTCGTTCCCGTGCTTAAGTTTGTGTGCTGATGTAATTATTGACAGGAACGAATTACAAGGCAGGTAAGTTACATGTTAAATCAATTTTAATCTACACAATTATTTTATGAATGTTTGAGTATAAGGAGATATAGTTAACATAACATGCTTCCTTTTTAATTGCTAGTATGGGCAGCAATAGTCGTAAGCGAAAATATATGGTTGCTGTTTCTTTAAAATTTTAAATTAACTATAAGCCTAATGATTATCTTCAAACTTACTATCGATTAGATAGTAGGAGAGTGAATACTACAACTACTAATTGAATTGAGGACCATTAAACCGAATTTTAATTTTAAATATGGTAAACTAGATCCATGATAAGTTGGTTAAGGTATGTTTATCAATTTTAAATATGATAAACCTTAAATCTAAACTTTCTATGCTGTCTAATGCTCTTTCGAAAGCCGCTAAAAGGACAAATAATACACACTGTTTGATATCTTGCTAGTAAGATACTTTATTGTTAGTAATATACATCTTAAATTTAATATTGAAGTGTTTTAACCAAAGCCTGTTACTTTGCTCATTTATGAACTAAGATGAGTGTATTGTGAGTTTATAACCACGTTGAAGCTTTTTACCCTAATTCTTAGTATGACTCCACAACGATATTGTACCTACTTTTACTACCACATTAGTCTAACGTGATAAGTAAATATATTTTTTTTTTCTTTTGGAATTAGTTCTTTATGATCTTTCAACATACCACCTTCTGTCCCCCCTCACTCTCCTAATTACCACTCTGCCATGCCATTTCAAAATTATATTTTTAAATATAACATTACTTTGACTAATGATGGTACCTGATAAAATGGTGGAAGGAGATTAGTTTGTCAAATAATCTTTACTACTCCATGTACACGAAAAAATAATTGCATTCATGAAACTTTTTTCAATTTTTTTATTTCTTCCTCGCATAAGTATGAACTTTTCGTAAACTGATGAACTGAAAATAAGAGGAGGAGGACTTAAGTATTCGAGACAAAATTCAAATGATCCAATAACTAAGCATAATGAAGCAACCCTTTTCTTAGTTCAAAGTTTTGATGATTCCTTGGGGTGAAAAGTTTTTTTGGGCTTGTCACACAACTAGACAGATGAGTGTAAGATAACAACGGTCCACTCTTTTTCCAACTTTCATTCTCTTCCAACAACTACCATAATTATTACTATTTACGTAAACACATCAAAACCATTAATAACTCCATTATTTCTCTAATGATTGCAGTAACTTAGAGAGAACAGGATGTGGAGGCAAGGGACGTCCGATAGGAGGCAAGGAGGCCAAGAAGGAACCGGAACTAGCCGTAAAATCCAGAATAATTCGTATGATTTTACTACTTTCTTCTTCGCTAATTTCCCAAACGGGTATGGAGAAATGGACATGATTAAGATTTTCAGAAGATGGGCAAGGGTTAAGGAAGTCTTTATTGCAAGAAGACTCAACAAATGGGGGAGAAGATTTGGTTTTGTTAGATTCTTTGAAGTAGGAATGTGGAGAGGCTAGAGAGGGACTTAGACCAGATATATATTGTGAACAAGAAACTACATGTAAACGTCCCAAGATACAGAAGGAATGCGGAGGGAGCTAAAAGGGGGGCAGTGAAAACAGGGTGCAACATACAGAGAAGGCAAGAAATCCTACAGAGTTTCAAACAGAGACCTCTGCCACTCAGGATCAGAAGAAAACAAAAGAGGTGTGGAAGGTGAAAACAAAAGGAAAATCATATGCGGATGCTGTTAAAGATGATTCACAAAGGAGATGGAAAGGACCGATTATAAGAACAGAACAGAAGGTCCTACCTTGGATGGAATCCAGTGTGATAGGGGAGTTTAGGGAAGAGTTGGACTATGAACAACTGGGGCAGGAATTTGTGAGAGGTTGTATGAGTATGATTAGGGTGAGGTATATGGGGGATAATATGGTCCTTCTTACTCCGCGGGAAGGGAGTAACATGGAAGAGCTGATTAAACTCAATAAGGAATGGTTTAAGAGTGTTTTCCAGAGCATCGAACCATGGTCGGCGGAGCATGTTGCGGGTCACAAAGTCGTGTGGGTGAGATGCTAAGGGCTTCCCCTAACTCTGTGGAATACAGACTGCTTTTCAAAGGTGGTAGGCGAGGTAGCCACTCTAGTATCTATAGATGAGTCAACGACGTTGTGGGAAAATTTGGAGTATGCGAGACTCCAGGTTCGTTTGCTCAAGAACTATATTGCTAGAGTGTCTAAAAATATGAGGATTAATGGCCAAACGCTTAGCATTTTTATTGAAGAAGAACACCCTGCAAAACCTGGAGATCAGTGCACATGTCATCGGAACTTTTTTTACTCCTCCGATAGTGTCTCCTCATCAGAGACCTACGTTGAGGAAACGGCCCAGTCGGGTTGGAGCGGGGAGGAGAAGGTCACGGATGGAGAGGCTGAACGCCGAACAGAGGTGGAGACGGAGGGAGAGGAGATCCGATGTGAGAATAGGACAAAAAGGGCGTATTCAAAGGTATCTGTTTCCAGCAGACCTAGTGCTCAGAGAAAGAACCCTGGTTATTCACCAAAGAGGGAACTGAGGGACAGAAGGAGTCTGTGGAGGCTGCTGTAGTATACCAGGGTGAACATGCCCCACAAAGTTACCTATCAAAGCATGCTGAGTTGGCTAAGCTGGTGGTGGAAATAGAATGTAGGGGTACTCAAAGTGAACCCAAAGCACCTTTGGGCTTGGACAACAACGAGGCCCAGTCTTGGAGTGAGGGAGGTTCTGGTGTACGCAAAACACAAAGTGGCGGAACGCTTCTCTCTACAAGAAAGGGGGCGTCAGAGGTAGATGTAGGAAGAAACTAGGAACGAAGCGTGGAGGGTTATAATTGCGAGCAAGGAGGTAACGGGGAAAGCAGTAGGATGGGTAACTCAAACCCTAATACTACGTCGACCAGGGATAATGGGGAATTGGACCTGAATGGCTTGCTTGAGACAGAGGAAGAGGAAAGGAAATTGGGCAGCTTGTGCAACATTTCATCTAGGCAGCGAAAGATTAAAGGTCTTAGAGAATTTGTGGAGCCAAATTCTCATCCTAGGCGGTCCGTAAGACTGAGCGAGAGGTTGTCACAGGCGAGGAAGAACTTGCTGTCAAGTGAAGGTTTGCCAACAATCTCTATTTCAGATAGGGATATTAATAACTGCAATGCCCGTGTATGCATCTCTGGAAATAGGGAGGAGCCTGCAAATATATGGGGTCTTGGTAAACAAATCGAGCTAGCTTGCCGTAGGGAGGAAGAGGAGGTGGTCCAAGAACTTCAATGTATGGAAGAAAGAGATATGGAGTTCATGAAGAAATTAGAGGTGGGTGATCATAACGTTTCTCATGCTGATTTTTAATCTGAATATAAGAGGGCTGGGGGGAGGAACGAAAGCAAGGTATCTGAGTTGGTGCATACATAGTGAGGGGGCAGAATTTGTGTGCATACAAGAAACAAAAGTTTCCCAAGTCACGGAAGCTAGGTGTTTTGCTTTATGGGGGGATAATAGTATCGGTTGGATTCATAATGGTGGGGACAACGGCAATGGAAGCCTTCTATCCATGTGGCACAGAGAAGTGTTTAATTACGAGAGCCACGCAATGGGGAAGGGATACATAGCTGTAGTGGGCCAACATAAAAAATCTGGCCACAAATGTTGTGTGGTTAATGTGTATGCTGGGTGCACTCTGAAAGAAAAGAAAACCCTATGGGAGGAACTATCTAGCTGTAAAGAAGCATCCCAAATTACAGTGTGGTGCTTTTGTGGGGACTTCAATGCAATAAGAAGGAGGATTGAAAGACAAGGGGCAGGTACGTCTGACTTTAATAGTGAGATAAAAGGCTTTAATGGTTTTATCGAGTCAAACATGTTACTAGAGTTACCCATTGTGGGGAAAAAAATTACCTGGTTTAAACCGAATGGAGTGGCAAGGAGTGGAATTGATAGAGTTCTTGTCTCTGAAGAATGGTTGCAGTGTTGGCCTATGTGTAAGCAATATGTCCAAAAGAGGGAAGTCTTTGACCACTGTGCATTGGTGATAAAGTGCCTAGATAAGGACTGGGGGCCTAAACCGTTTAGAACAATTGATGCTTGGCATTTGGAATGGGGATTTTAAGGGATGATGGCAGATAGGTGGAAGTCGTATGTAAACCAAGAAAATGATATAATAGGACTGAAGGAAAAATTCAAGTTGCTGAAAGCTGACCTAAAAATATGGAATATGGATGTCTTTGGAAACCTAAACTCTACCAAGAGGACTATCTTACAGGATATTGAGAACCTTGATCACCAAGATTGTGTTGGCCAAGGCGTAGGAAGTGAGAGGCAGGTTAGAATTGATCTCCTAAGAAGGCTCTAGGAGACAGACACAAAGCTAGACTCTCTACTACGTCAAAAGGCTAGAATTAACTGGCTCAAATATGGTGATTCTTGTTCAAAATTCTTTCACTCGTCACTAAGGTGGAGAAGACTAAGGAATGAAGTGAAGGGAGTTCAGGTTGGTGGTTGTTGGAGTGAAGAGCCTGGCACTGTTCAGGTGGAAACATAAAAGCTATTTGAAGCTAGATTCAAAGCAACAAAGGACCTCGGGGTTCAACTTGATGGGGTTGAATTTAAAACCATCTGGACAACACAAAGTTTGAGGCTGATAGCAGGGTTCTCTAAGGAAGAAATTAAGGAAGCTGTGTGGCAATGTGAAGGATCAAAAAGTCCTAGCCCAAATGGATTCAATTTTAACTTCATCAAAAAGAGTTGGAACCATCTTAAAGCAGACTTTGTTGCAGTCCTGAAGGCCTTCCATCAAACCGGTTATATTCCGAAGGGGTGTAATGCATCATTTATTGCACTTGTGCCCAAAGTAAGGGATCCATGTATGCTCGATCAATTTAGACCCATCTCATTAGTGGGGGCCATATACAAAGTAATATCGAAAGTGCTAGCAAGAAGACTAAAGAAAGTTCTCCTCTCTATTATAGATGAAAGCCAATCAACTTTTGTCAAGGACATGGGCTTGGTTGACAACGTGCTATTGGCGAATGAGGTGGTCGAGGAACTTAGGAGGAAGGGGAAAAGTGGATTATGTCTGAAGGTAGATTTTGAGAAAGTCTATGATTCGGTTAGATGGGATTTTCTGTATGACATGCTTGGAAGATTGGGTTTCCACACTACATGGGTAAAATGGATTAGAGGGTGTATGGAAACAGCCTCAGTATCAGTACTAGTGAATGGAAGCCCCACGGAGGAGTTTAGACCGACAAGAGGACTGAGATAGGGAGACCCACTAACACCCTTTTTGTTCATTATAGTGGCTGAAGGCCTAGCAGGACTAGTAAGGCAAGCATTAAAAACCAATCTTTTGTCTGGGGTAAAGATTGGGAGCAAGGAGGTTGAGGTGAGTTTCCTGCAATTTACGGATGACACACTCTTCTTTCGTGAGGAATCTTGGAGTAATGTCATCATTATGAAGGCTATTCTAAGGGGTTTTGAACTAGCTTCAGGATTGAAAATTAACTTCCACAAATCAAAGCTAGCAGGTATAAATGTTCATAATCAAAGCCTTGGCTGTTACTTGAAGACCCTGAATTGTGCCCAGATGAGTCACCCGTTCAAATATTTGGGTCTAGAAGTAGGAGGCAACCCAAGGAAGAAATCGTTTTGGGAACCAGTTCTGAATAAATTGAAAGCTAGACTAAGTGTGTGGAAAGGAAGATATCTATCGTTGGCAGGTAGGACTTGTGTCATTAAGTCTATTCTCACAACAATTCCTCTATTCTATCTTTCAGTGTTCAAGGCCCCAGAATCAGTCTACAAGAGTATTATAAGCATCCAAAGGAAGTTCTTATGGGGGTGGGGAAAGGAGAAAAAACCAATATCATGGGTAAGCTGGGGAGACTTGTGCAAACCGAAGGAAGAGGGAGGCTTGAGGCTTAAGAACATTAAAAAATTCAATTTCTCCCTCCTAGCTAAGTGGAGATGGCGGTTCATTGCGCAAGAGAAAGGAAAATGGAAGGAGGTGTTGCAGTCAAAGTATGGTGTAGAATTGGATTGCTCCCATATCCCAGTAAAACATCAGTCATGGTGGTGGCGGGACATAGTTAAGGTTTGCAAGGAGGGGGGAGGAGAGGGGTGGTTCCAAAATGAGTTAAGATGGAAACTAGGGAGGGGAGATAAGATTAGATTTTGGGAAGATGTATGGGTAGGTGAGTCAAATCTCAAAACAACTTTCCAAAGGTTGTTCACATTGTTGATTAATCAGGGACAAAAGGTGGAAGATGTAGGCGTGTGGGAGGGAACAAAATGACGGTGGAGGCTAGAGTAGAGGAGGGACAGATTTGAGTGGGAAGCTGAGATTGAAGGAAATTTTATGGAATACATAGCCAGGACCTCTGTGAAGAGAAATATGGAAGATGTTCAAGTGTGGGGGGATGGGTTGTCTGACGAGTTCACAGTGAATTCAGCATATGTAAGCTTAACAAAGCAAATGAGAGGCATGAGGTAGGCTGCTTTGGAACTTGTTTGGAAAGCGAAAGCTTTTCCTAATGTGTTGATAACAGCTTGGCGAGTTCTTATCGACTGAATCCCAAGGAGAGAGGGGCTCTGTAGAAGAGGAGTGCAAATGAACTCAACAGTATGTGTTATGTGTATGACCAAGGTGGAAACGTTCCAGCACCTGTTCATAGAATGCAAGTTTGCCCAACAAGTATGGTCTTTATGCCTCAATTGGTTGGGCATCAACTTAGTACAACACAACGATCCAAAGACCCACTTTGTGAGTTTTCATTGTGTTCAGGCCAGCTCTAAACAAAACTTGGTTTGAAAAGGTATATGGGCATCCATTGTAAGGTGTATTTGGGACCAAAGAAACTCTATTTTGTTTAATCAAGGAGTGGTGGATGCAGATGAAATCTTCCAAATGGCCCAGCTAAAAGTGTGGTCATGGCTTAAATATAGAACCAGGTTGTTTGATTTTACTTATGCAGACTGGATTCTCAATCCGGTATGCATAAGTTGCATCAAATAATATGGAGTGAGTGGTAGAGGGGCAGGAGGAGCAGTTACAAGCTCTATAGAACCAACACAAAGTTAAGAGGTGCCATGGGTGTAGGTTTGTGGATGTGTTTAAGTTTGGCAAGGACTAAGAAGAAGAAGGCCATATCACCAGTTTTGTTGAATCAAGAACCGGATTAGGGGTGGGTTTGTGCTCAGCAGAAGGTTTGAGTTACGAAAAGAAGATGAGGGAAGTAATTACTGAAAGGGGATCAACCGGGGTGCTTGGCAAGGCCAAAGCAATTTTTCGCATATATGTACTGATTGATGAAAATTCAGGCAACTTGGCCGAATGTATGTTTGGTTGGTGCTTGGCTGAATGCATGCAGACAGGTTATGGACATCCCCCACAGAGTAACAGCTAGATGAAGATGATACTTTGTGCATTATGGTGGACATAACATTCTGGCTGCTGCAGGGGTGTGATTCAGTCTCAAAATTGAAGCTGCTGATGGGATTAACCCAATAGTGGTATTACTGAGATGATGGCTCTTCTGGAGTGTGTCTTATTGGCAGGAAAACTGGATGGGAGGATTTTAATAAGAGATATATGGCTGGAGTATGAGATTTGATAGGGAGGAAGGAACGTGGATGGGTAGATTATGTAGCTCCTGGCGGAAGATTCTGGTTTTGTGTAAGCATAGTTTATGGCTGTGGTTAATTTGGAGGGAGTGTCATCCCCTTTGCAGAGTATGCTGATAAAACGTGGGATGGGGGAATTGTAATGGCAAAATCAACATGGGAAGTGACTTAGCTATCAGTGTTGATGGAGACGCTGCCTGGCTTGGGTGCTTGCTGGTATTCAGTGGCAAGTAGAACTGACTGGCTTTACGGGAGATTTTGGATGGGTTAATTGAGGGTAAATTCTTTTGCATGGAGTCCTGGATGGAACATTTGTGGTGATGCCAAAGCTGGGAGGGGAAAGGGCTGCTGGACCCAGTGAGACACAATAAAATTTAAAAAGCACTTCTTCTTACATGGATACTGGCCTAACTCTTGATGTTGCTCTTACTAAAGAAAAGAAGGATATAGGGACTGTCTTGAAGAAATGCTGTGCTGGAGCAAATTTAAAGACAACAAGAAGAAGCTGTCAGAACTATTTTACCTAACGTTTGTTTGTAGTGTATGCAGGTACAACATAACCAATCTACAAGGATGCAAGGCACTACACGCTGAAGTATTGGTGCGTCTAGTTCACTTAGAGGGTGTTGCTGTTATAGATAAACTTGATGGCAGCTGAGGTAGTTCCAAGGTGAAAATCAAGAGTGTAGTAGGATCAAAGTAGTGACTATGACATGAAGTAAGAAGTAAGAGGCCATGGAATCTAGCTAGCAGTAGAGGTTGGGGCCTTATCCTTGCCTTTCTATGATGCTTTAAGATGCAGCTACCACTGTCAAGATGAAAAGGGATGGGAGGGACTTATTTTTTCGTAGCATTTCAGCAGCTGCAAATTACAGTGGCCTATTTTTTCTACTGGTTCATGAATGAATTAGGATTCCTCTTCAGTTTAAGTCCTCTAGTGTTAAGTTTATTTAAACCTTAACTCTGTTATGTATTGTTATTGCTTGAACTAGAAGTGGTTATGTATAAGGGTTGAGGCACACCTTAAGTGTCTCATTTTATTCTATTAATTTATTGCTGATAAAAAAAAAACTCCATTATTTCTTTCTTCTTTTTTTCTTTTATTTCCTCTACCTAGTTATGTTGTTCCAACAACGAACATTTCATTAAGGATATATGCCTAAACAATGAACTTTTGCATTTCAGCTTTGGATAAGTTAAATGAAAGATTTTATTAAAAGTTGATTTTATCCTATTTATATGAGAACCTCATATTTTTATTATTTTATTTCTTCTCCGATTAGTGTAAATGACTTTTTTTTTATCCTGCCTAAAACCCATTTAGATTCCAAGGACTTCATTTATGAGCTGAAAGGAGAGTCTATTATATTTATTTCTTATGGCCAAAAGTTTTTCATTTACTCTTTTTTTTTTGTTCGTCACACAACTAGACAGATGAGTGTAAGATAACAACGGTCCACCAAATTAATGTGCTACTTAATAATCTCTTCCTATAAAGTTTTTAACTATGTAAAGCAGTAACAAACTAAGCTGTTCATTCATTAATTGCAGTATTTTATTAGAAATTCATTAAGAAATGACGGATCATTATTCCCAATGGATTAATATTTTATGGAACTAACTCACATTATCCTTGTGCTACGATCACATGAATTAGTTTTACATATTCTATATTTTTTTTTCTACTTTGATTGGTGAAGTAATCTAATAATAACATCGATCTTTGGTGTGTCTAATGGACATTTTCCAGTTTCACAATCATCTAGCAGCTTCACAGTTCCACAACCACAAACTTATGATTTTGGAACACTACATACATGTGAATATGAAAAATCCTGAATCATCTAAATCTGTACTTCTAGAAACTTCTGAATCTGCACTGGTACAACCAACTTCCGAGTCTGAACCTGAAAGAGTGCAACCAAGAAAATCAAGGTAGACAAACCACTATTGGTTTGTTGATGTTATAGGTAAAATCTTTTGTTTTTTCTTTGCATGTAATAAGTTTCATTGCACATGAAATAATGTATTTGATTTTTGTAGATGGGGAAGAAGTTAGTCAAAAACTAAAGGTGAAGGTTAAGGATGCTCATAACTTGCCTAACGAATTACGTGTGGTGGTGAACTATGATGACAAATTTCAACCAATTGGAGAAGCATCTGGTTTACTTGTTGGACTTTGTAGACAACTAGCAATAAATCATGTATTATTCCCTATTAGTTTTGAAAAGTGGTCAACTTTGCCAGATACTTACAAGGATATAGTGTGGAAGTGCACCAAAGGTAATAGAACTTACATTGAAATAACTTCAGTCTTATTTAATTTATTCAATACATTTGGACTAACTTCTTTTTTTTTTTTAAGTCTCGATTTTGTTTCAAGGTAAATCAAGAGTTGGCTAAATGAGATGTTATGTTTAAAATTGGGAAACTACGGAGGGAGTACTAATGAAAAATTTGGAATGAATTTTATGACCTAGTTATGAGCAAAAGTAACCTCATCAAGAATGTTCTGTAAGAGTTGATGGCTTAAACAAGAGGGGGGTGAATTGTTTGTCAAAGATTTTCGCAAAGATTGATTAAGAATGAACATTTATCAAACAATCACAGATAAGCAATCAACCAATGATACATAAACTGTTTTCAAAATTTTAACCCATTGAAATTGCGTTTTAATCTATTGTTTATACCAGCAGCAGGAACTGAATTAAACAAATAGTTATAAGGAGATAGATATAGAAAGATTTACACAGCGAGATTTATACTGGTTCACTCAACCTTGAGCTACATCCAGTTCTCAGAACAACCTCTGAGTTCCACTAGTAATCAATTCCAGATTACACCAACACACCACAAAGAGGTGACCTTGAAAACCACA